>OLHG01000053.1_pt1 | contig 84172 bp, 110 predicted proteins | sample 1605971 | NCBI WGS metagenome assembly OLHG01 (sample SAMN03283289) | human gut metagenome | biome: human-associated habitat; material: feces | host: Homo sapiens | place: Peru | collected 2012 | reverse complement strand
GCTTCTAAATTACACATTGCTGTAGGGCATGTTGAAGCAGGACTCAGATCATTTGATATTACGATGCCTGAAGAATTAAATAGGATGGCTGCAGATGCCTGTTCTTTGATGTATTTTATTCCAACTGAAGAATCTGCAATTAATCTTTTAGCTGAAGGAATTTCAAGAAAAAAACTGTTTATTACAGGAAATACTGTAGTTGATGCCTGTTTCAGGCATTTGGAAATAGCTAACAAATTAGGAATTCAGGAAGAATCTTTAGCTAGTTTGGATATTGAAAATATGAATAATATTTTAACTTTAACCATGCATAGGGCAGAAAATGTTGATGATAAAGAAAGGTTAATAAACATTATTTCTTCTTTAAAAGAACTGAAAGACATGAATATTATTTTCCCGATTCATCCGAGAACTAAAAAGACTTTGGAGAACTTTAATTTATTTGATGAATTAAATGAGTTGGAACATGTTCATATTATCAAACCATTGGGATATCTTGACTTTTTAATTTTAACTTCACATTCCACTTTGATTTTAACAGATTCAGGTGGGCTTCAGGAAGAAGCAATTACTTTGGATGTGCCGGTTTTAACTTTAAGGTATAATACTGAAAGGCCGGAAACAGTCAGTGCCGGAGGAAATATTTTAGTGGGAGCTAATAAAAAGACTATTCTGGAAAATGCTAAAAAGATTCTCAATGATGAGGAATTTGCAGATAAAATGAAAAATGCTAAAAATCCTTATGGAAATGGTGATGCAGCTATTAAAACTATTGATGCAATCGAAGAAGCATATAATAATGGTTTATTGGATATTAAATCCCCTGAAAATATAATGTCTTCATTTAGCCGTAAAATGATAAAAATTAAGGAGGATATTTCTGTTGGGGAATTTGAAGAACATGAAAATGCATTGGTGCATATGGTTTTTGATGGTGAAAAAATGATTTTCCCATTAAATGATTTAAATTTAAAGGGTATGATGATTACTTATGATGTCTATCAATGATGATTCAATCTTATTGTTTGAATATTTTACAGCTTCCGGTGAAAAAGATAAATGTATTATTTCAGAAGCAGAATCATTAATATTTTCACTTTTAGATGATTTAAAAGATTATGATGTAACAATTGTCCTTAATGAATCTTACAAAGAGATTATATGTGATTATGATAATGTTACACCAATATTTATTGATGAAGATATAATTTCATGGCTTGAAAAAAATGCAGCTGGTTTTAAAAAAGCTATTTTCATAGCTGCAGAAAACAATAATAATTTATATAATATTACAAAAATTTTAGAAGAAAATAATGTAAAGATTTATAATTCTTCTTCAGAGGCATGTTACAATTCTTCTGATAAATTTATTTCTTATGAATTGTTATATAAGATTGTTCCACAACCCAGAACTTTTAAATTAAAAATAGATAAAGTGGGGTATTGGAAAAGAGCATTAGAAAATCTTTATAAAAAATGGCATGCAGAAAAACCATTGGATGATTTAAAACTCATAATCAAACCTCTTGTTGGTGTGGATTGTGAAAATATTAAAATAATAAATAGTGTTGATGATTTGGATTATAGTTTGGAAAAAATATTTCTCCCAGGTTCTAGAGTAATAGTTCAGGAATTTATTGAAGGAACAGACATTAGTGTTAGTTTACTTTGTGATGGTGACACAGCTATTCCAATAAGTTTAAATAAACAGATTATAGATTTAAAAGAGGATAAGGGAACTTATTTAGGCGGACAAATTCCGTTTGAAAGTAAGTTTAAAGATTTAGCTTTTGAAACAGCTATTAAAGCAGTTGGAGCTATTGGTGGATTAAAAGGATTTGTCGGTGTCGATTTAATAATTAGTGATGATGAAAAAGATATTGAGGATGTTTATGTTCTTGAAATTAATTCCAGATTCACCACACCTTATGTAGGTCTTAAAAAAATATCCAATATTAATATTGGTTCATCTATTATTGATTTGATTGATGGAAATGTGGATATCAAAGATTTAAATGAAAAAATAGATTTAACTGGAAAAATTGAATTTAAAAAATCTGGAGATAATTTGGTAATTAGGAGTATTTAAGTATGAAAGTAGCAGGTTTTGATATTGGCGGTGCAAACACTGATTTGGCAGTTGTTGATTTTGAAAATAATGAAGTAAAAAATATTGAAGTGGATTTTGCTTATCTTCCAATGTGGAGTAATAATGAAGCATTATCTAAAGTTTTGGTTGAATTGATTGAAAATATTTGTCCGATTGATGAAATTGATGCTGTAGGAATATCTATGACTGCAGAATTGGTGGATGCATACGATACAAAAAAAGACGGAGTTTTGGATGTTGTTAAAAAATGTGAGGAAACTTTTGAGTGTCCCATAGCTTATGTTGGAATTGACGGAATGCTGTCAAAAGAAGAAATTGAAAAAACTCCTCTAAAGGCAGCAGCTGCTAATTGGATAGCTACTGCTCAAATAGCTACATTGATAAGTGATAACTGTATTTTTATAGATACTGGAAGTACAACAACTGACATTATTCCGATTAAGGACGGAAAAGAATGTGCAATTGGAAAATCTGATTTTGAAAGATTAGCTACCGGCGAACTGGTATATACTGGAACATTAAGAACTAATTTAGCTAGTTTTTTAGATAATGTTCAATTAAATGGAAAAGAGTATAGGGTAGCTTCTGAACTGTTTGCACAAACTGCAGATGTTTATACTGTTTTAGATTTAATAACATTAGATGATTATGTTTGTGATACTTTTGATGGTGAAAATAAATCTAAAAAAAGCTGTATGAAAAGAATAGCTAGAGTATTATGTGCTGATTTAGATTCTTTAAGTGAAGAAGATGTTATTGAAATAGCTAAATTCACTCATCAAAAGCAGGTTGAACAAATTGCAGATGCTTTAAAACAGGTATCTGAAACTCAAAATTTAGATTTGATTGTAACGACAGGTCTTGGAAAAGATATTTTGGATAAAAATGCTGCAGAACTTTTAGGTCTTGAAGTTAAATCTATGGATACAATTTTAACTGATGATGAATGTGTTGTTGCACCTGCAGTTGGTACTGCAGTAATGATGAATAGATTTTTAAATTAAAAAAAAGTTTAAATGTGTGGTTTAATACCATACATCTTTTATTCCGATTAAATAAGCTCCTGTATTAGCTATTAAATGTATAATTAATGTTAATACAATAGCTATTGCAACAAAGGTTATAGAAAAGTTTACTGCAACTGAACTGAATATTAAAGCAACAATAAGAAAATCAATCTGGTCTAAAATTGGTGCAGGTTTTCCCTGTCCAATTCCCACTCTTCTTTTTAAAAAGCTTCCTATTGCATCTCCAACCATAGCACCAAATCCAAGTAGAAATCCTATTAATATTCCTTCTACTAAATTTGTACAGATTGGAGTGTAAATAAATTCGCCAAAGTTTTCAAGTATAATTGGCCCAATTAATCCTTGAATTGCTCCTATAAGGGTTCCCATAATTGTTCCACAGATTAGTCCCCTCCATGTAACTCCATTACCAATCCAACGGTTACCATTTTTGTCTGTTTTTTTGAAATCTAAAGGAATTCCGCCGCCTAAAACTAATGCTGAACCATTGGATACATAAGCAGGTAATATAAAGTATAGGATAGTAATACAAGCTATTATAAAAATTTGGGTATTATCAACCATATATGTTCCTCATTTTTTTACTGAATTTTATTTTTGTATGTGTTATCTATTTATATTTAATGTTAAAACATTAATTAACTTTAAATATTAAATTGAGATAATATAGTTATATTATGTAATAAATAGTTAATAGTTTATTAATTATTAGCAAAGGGTGATTTTGTGAGAATAAAAATGACAAAAAGTTTGTGTCCAATTTGTTTTAAACCACTTGATGCAGAAGTTTATGATGAAGATGGTAAAATCTTAATTAAAAAAACTTGTGATGAACATGGTGAGTTTGTAAATACATATTGGAGTGATGATAAGCTTTATAATAGGGTTAAACAATTTGAACCTACAATAACTTCAGTTGAAAACCCTTCTGTAGAGAAATTCGGAGATTGTCCTAATAATTGTGGGCTCTGTGAAGACCATGAAACCTCCACTGTGTTAGGTTTAATTGATGTTACAAATAGATGTAATTTAAGATGTCCTGTTTGTTTTGCAAATGCGGCTGTTTCCGGACGTTTGTATGAACCTACACAGGATGAAATTAGGGAAATGTTAAGGAACTTGAGGAATTTAAAACCTCATCCAACTCCTGCTATTCAGTATGCGGGTGGTGAACCAACTGTCAGGAAAGATTTGGTTGAACTTGTAGCTATGGCTAAAGAAGAAGGTTTTACTCATGTTCAAATAGCTACCAATGGTTTAAGATTAGCTAGAAAAGAAAATCTTGCAAAAGAATTAAAAGATGCTGGTTTAAACACAGTATATTTAGCTTTTGATGGTGTAACTCCTGAACCATATATCAATAACAGAGGTAAAAATTTACTTCCTCAAAAGATTCAGGCTATTGAAAATTGTAGAAAAGCAGGCCTTGGGGTAGTACTTGTTCCAACTTTAATTAAAGGTGTCAATGATCAGCAAATCGGCGAAATTATTAAATTTGCATTTGACCATAGGGAAAATATTTATGGAGTCAATTTCCAGCCGGTTTCATTTGCAGGAAGAACTCCTGCAAGTCAAGTTGAAGAACAAAGAATAACTATTCCTGATTTTGTTAATGAGATTGCTAAACAAACTCATGGTGATGTAAAGGTTGATGATTTCTACCCTCCATCTTCTGTAGAACCATTTGCACGTTTTATCGGTGCTCTTGAAGGGGAAAGTCCTAGTGTTACTTTAAACTGTAATCAACACTGTGGAATAGCTACTTATGTTTTCATGGAAGAAACTGAAGGGGAAAATACATTAAACAATTTGATTCCTATTACTAAATTCATTGATGTTGAAGGTTTATTTGAATTATTGGACAAATATTCCGACAAACTTGAAAAAGGCGGATTTGGAATTAAGAAAAGGGTTGAAGCTAGTGCTGTGAAAAACCTTCCTAAATTGATTAATACAGAGGAAGTACCTGAAGGTTTGGATATTAAGAAAATATTGTTAAATGTATTTACTAAAAGATCTTATGATGCTTTAGGAGAATTTTCAAAAGATGCTATGCTTATTTCTTGCATGCACTTTATGGATCCATTTAATTTTGATGAAGATAGGGTTAAAAAATGTATTATTCATTATGCAACTCCAGATGGTAGAATTATCCCGTTCTGTACTATGAATTCCATGTATCGTGAAAGTGTGGAAGAAGAATTCTCAACACCGTTAAAAGAAGATAAAAACTGAGGGTTTAAATACATGATTATTAAGTCACCTTCAAGACTTCATTTAACTTTAATTGATATGAATGGGTCTTATGGGAGGATAGATGGGGGTATAGGTCTTACAATTAAAGATCCTAACTTTGTCTTATATGGAGAACCGGCAGAAAAAGGAATTACTGTAGATTTCAATGATGATACTCAATTCAATGAGGTTATTCGCAATGAATGTGTATCTAAAATAACTTCTGCAGCACAAAAAGTAATTGACCATTTTGATGTTGATGAAGGATTTTATTTTAGGGTAGATAAAGCTTATCTCCCTCATTCTGGTTTAGGTTCTGGAACTCAAATGGGTTTATCAACTGGAAAACTTATTGCTGAGCATATCGGTGCTTATTCTAATGGATATTCTTTAGGAGAAATTATCGGACGTGGAGGAACTTCCGGAATTGGCGTGTTTTCATTTGATTTTGGAGGATTTATTGTAGATGGTGGACACAGCTTAAAATCAAAATCATCATTTTTACCGTCATCTGCTTCACAAGCTAAACCACCTCAATTATTGGCTCATTATGATTTTCCTGATGATTGGGAAATTTTGCTGGTTATCCTTGATTCCAAAAATACAGTAAACGGTCAAAAAGAAGTAAACATATTTCAGGACTACTGTCCGGTTCCTAAAAATGAAGTGGAACAAACTTCCCACATTATATTTATGAATATGATTCCTTTTTTACTTGAAAGGGATTTGCCGGCATTTGGCCATTCAATAGATGAAATTCAAAAAAGAGGCTTTAAAAATGTGGAAGTTTCACTTCAGTCTCAACAAATCAGGGATTTGATGGATAAATTAAGAGAAATTGGAGCTTATGGTGTAGGTATGAGCTCTTTTGGACCTACAGTTTATTCGGTATTTGATAAAAATAATAAACACATAGTTGAAGAGATTAAAGAGTATGTTGGAGATATGGGCACAGTTCTTACAACTAAAGCACAAAATTATGGTCATGAAATCCAAAAATAAGTGATATATATGGATATAATTAAAGGAAAAACATGGACTTTTGGTGAAAATATTGATACGGATGTTATTATTCCTGGAAGATATTTAAGAACCTTTAATCCTCAAGACTTGGCTGATCATGTACTTGAAGGAGAACGTCCGGATTTTACAAAAAATGTTAAAAAAGGAGATATTATAGTAGCTGATGAAAATTTTGGCTGCGGTTCATCAAGAGAGCAGGCTCCAGTAGCTATTAAAACTGCAGGTGTAGATGCTATTGTAGCTAAATCATTTGCCAGAATTTTCTACAGAAATGCAATTAACATTGGATTGCCGGTTATTGTCTGTGATATCCCGGCAAAAGATGGGGATATTATAAGTATTGATTTATCAAAGGGAATATTAACTAATGAAAATACTGGCGAATCAGTTACTTTTGAACCTTTTAAAGAGTTTATGCTGGATATTTTAGAAGATGATGGTCTGGTTAACCATTATCTAAAAGAAAAACAATAATTTTTATTTTTTGGAGGCGTTAATAATGGAGTGTCCAATTTGTGGTTCGGATGATTTTGATGTTATAAATTCAAAGCAGAAATCATCTAAAAAGAAGATTATGGAAGAATATTTATTAAAATGTGTGGATTGCGGATATGTTTTTAAAAATGTTGTTTCATCTAAAAAACCTCAATTGTATAGGGTTATCATTTCAAAACAGGGAGAATCTATAAAAACATTCATTGAATTATCACCTAATGATGAATTAGCTGTTGGAGATAGTTTGCTTACTGATGAAGGGCATGTTGAAATAACAAGTATTGAAATTAAAAATAAACGTGTTAAAAAAGCTTTAGTTGAGGATATTGTTACAATATGGGCTAATTCAGTTGAGATTCCTGCACGTATTGGATTTTCTGTTGATTTACATGGGGAAGTTGATTCCTATAAATTGGATTTAGATAGGGATTTCCAAATATCTACAGAAGATATTGTTAAAATTGACAAGCATATCGTTAGAATTCATGTTATTAAAACACAGGAACGTAAAATTACCTCTGGATTTGCCAGAGCTGAAGTAATTAAAAGAGTTTATGGAAAACCTGTTAAATTCAATAATTTTGATTATGATTTAACTAAATATATTGTTAAGAAAACATTAAGCGAGTAAGTTTCATGAAAGTATATATTGACACATATGGCTGTACATTTAATAAAGCAGATGCTCAGATAATGGGGGGAATTCTACAGGAAAATCAAATTGATTTGGTGGATGCTCCTGAAATGGCAGATGTTATAATTGTAAATACATGTTATGTAAAGCTACCAACTGAAAATAAAGTAGTTTATAAAATTCAGCAATTACAAAAAAACTTTCCGGATAAAAAAATTATTGTAAGCGGATGTATGGTTGAAATTGATCCTGAAAAATTAGAAAAAGTAGCTCCGAATTGTAGCTGGATAGGACCTCATCAACTTAATAAAACAGCAGATGTAGTTAATGAAACTTATTGCGGTAATGTTATTCGTGAGTCAGGATTTTCAAAAGAAAGTAAAGTTGGTGTTCCTAAAGTTTCTGATGGTTCTTTAATTCATATAATTCAAATTGCTGAAGGCTGTTTAGGAGCATGTACTTTTTGCTGCACTCGTTTTGCAAGAGGGCCATTAAACAGTTATCCAATTAAGGACATAGTCGCTGAAGCTAAAAAAGCTATTGATGATGGTGCTGTTGAAATTCAACTTACTGCTCAGGACACTGCTGCTTTTGGACATGATAGTGGCGAAAAACTATCTGATTTAATTAAAGAAGTAGCTAATTTAAATGGTGACTTTAGAGTTCGTGTTGGAATGATGCATCCTAAAAATATTTTAAACAATGTTGATGAAATAATTGATGCTATTAAACATCCTAATGTATATAATTTCATCCATTTACCAGTACAAACAGGGAGTAACAAAGTTTTATCTGAAATGAGAAGAGGCCACACATTGGATCAGTATATTGATATAGTTTCAAAATTTAAAAGTGAAATTCCAGATTTGACTTTGGCAGTAGACATTATTGTAGGATATCCGACTGAAAGTGATGAAGATTTCCAGTTAACTGTTGATTTACTTAGAAATATAAAGCCAAGTCTGATTCATTTGTCAAAATATCAGCATAGAAAAGGTGCAATTTCATCTTCTCTTAAAGAAATTCCTCACGAAATCATGAAAAAAAGGTCTAAGGATTTGTCTAAAATCAAGACAGAAATTACTGAAGAAGAAAACAAAGAATTAGTTGGTTCTATTCAAAATGCCGTTGTTGTGGAAGTAGGTTCTAAAGGTGGATTTATAGCTAAAACAGATTCTTATATTCCAGTAATTGTTGATGATGTTAACTTAGGGGACTTTATTAAAGTTAAAATCACAGATGCAACAGCTACTTACCTTAAGGGTGATGTTGTGTCAAAATAATTTTTTATTTTTCTGTTATGGTTTATTTTTCTATCATTACTTATTTTTGTTCTTTAATTTTTAACTTTGTTTTTTAAATTTTTCAATTTAGAAAACTATATCCTATTATGTTCATGGTTATTATATAGAGAGTAAATAGCCATTATTGTCGATACATTTATATACTATATGGTACTATGTTTTAATTGGAGGTGTCATTATGAGTGAATTACCAATCGCACCAGTCGGTCGTATCTTAAAAAATGCTGGCGCACAAAGAATTAGTGATGATGCAAAAATTGCATTAGCTGAAGCATTAGAAGAAAAAGGTGACGCAATTGCACAAAAAGCTGTAAATTTCGCACGCCACGCTGGTAGAAAAACTGTAAAAGCTGAAGATATCAAATTAGCTATCAAATAGGCTTTTTAACAATTTATTAAATCTATTGGCCATTTTCTTGGTCAATTTTTTTATATTTTTATTTTGCATCGGTTTAGCTGTAACAGATAACTTTATATACTATGTTTGATAAATTAAGTAATGTTGCACAGGACCGGTGGTCTAGGGGTATGATTCCTCCTTGACATGGAGGAGATCACGAGTTCGAATCTCGTTCGGTCCATATGCCATGGTAGTTCAGTTGGGAGAACGCCAGACTGAAGATCTGGATGTCGCTGGTTCAAGTCCGGCCCATGGCATTAACTATTTTTAAAATATTATTATCTTTATTGAAAAAAGCTATTTTTTATTATTTAAATTATAAAAAAAGTGATGGGAAGATTCTAGTCGAATCTTATAGGTTTTGGAGTTACTTGTGTGTTTTCTCTTAAAGTACGGTATTTTTCTACGATTTCATAACCGCAGTTACTTCCAATTAAATCAGCTCCACCGGTTAAAAGCTGATTAGCTAATTTATAAGTATCAACACCACCATAAATTTCAATTTTAAGTTGCGGTGCATATTTTTGGATGATATTAATATCATTAACTTTTGAATAAATATTGTCTGGTGCAATAAAGCCTGTAGATGTTTTGATGAAATCTACTTTATTTTCTTCCAGTACTTTTGCAATACTTGCTTTTTCGCTGTCATCTATTGTCTGCATTTCAACAATGACTTTTAAAGTTTTGTCTCCTAAAAGTTCTCTTAATTGCTTAAGTTCTTCATGAATTAAATTATATTTGTGGTCTTTTAGGTGGTTTAAATTGATTACTGATTCAATTTCATCTGCTCCATCTTCAAGAGCTTTAGCTGCTTGTGCTATTTTGCCTTCGGCTGTTTCAAAACCTAAAGGAAATCCAACAACGGTGCTTATTTTTGTAGTGCTGTCAGCTAATTTTTCTTTAGCTAATGATACATATGTTGGACTTATTGTAATGGAATTAAAGTTTAGTTTTCCTACTTTATCTAAATATTCTTCCATTTCTTCTTCACTTATCATATTGTGTAAGTTTATACAGTTGATAAGACTTGCTAACTCTTTTGAGTTTTTTATTTTATACATTATGTAACACTCCGATATAAATGATTTAATTAGTAATATTACGAATAATCTATATAATACTTTTGTCTTGATTTTTTAGATTAATTTTTTAGCCATGTACGGACCTTTTCTTTCATATCCAAATTTACGGTAGTAATTTCTAGTTCCTATCCCACTGATTATAGCTATTTCATTTTTTCCTTTCTTAATAGCTAATTTTTCAGCTTCTTTTAATAGTTTTTCTCCAAATCCTGTGTGTTGACCTATTTTAGAATTTTTGCCACCTATTTTAATCATATTTCCATAAACATGCAATTCACGTATAAGTGCAGTTTTATCAGTGATTTCCGGCCTATAATGATTTGGGGAAGGAATTCTAAATCTTAAAAATCCAGCAATACTTTCTTCGTTTTTATCTTCAATTGATAAAAATGTTTCTTCACCCCCACACGCAGTGTATGATTCTTTAAATAATTTAAAATCATCTAAGCCATATTTCTGACTTGTTTTTTTATGGCCAATTTCACGACAACGTATACACTGACAGTTAATGTTGTGTTCTTCCAGTTTATTGTAAACCAGTTCTCCTAAGTTGGATTTTTGAACACCTGCTTCGATTAATGTTGATGGAATATCTCTTTGAATTCTCATGGTTCTAACCCATTTAGGGAGAATTTGTTTAACTTTAACAATTAAATCAACAGCTTCTTCATCAGTATAGGGATTATATTTTCCTTCTTTCCACAGATCATATAGTTCGCTGCCTTTTGTAACAAGACATGGATAAATCTTAAGCATGTCTGGCTTGAAATTATCGTCGCTAAACAGCTTTTTAAACATATTCAAATCTTCATCTGAGCTTACAAATAATCCAGGCATCATATGCATTGCTACTTTTATTGCACTGTCACGAAGGAGAGTATTTGCTTCTATTACATCAGCTATTGTATGTCCTCTTTTAATTTTTGTGTACAATTCATCAGATAATGTTTGAACACCTAACTCAACTCTTGTAACTCCAAAATTTAGCATTCTATTTATGTGTTCTTTTTTACAGTAATCTGGACGGGTTTCAAATGTCATTCCAACACATCTGACTTTGGAATTTTCATTAGCTTTTTGAACATCATCAATAAGAACATAGCTGCTTGGTTCATAACTTTTAAGAATACCCTTTTCAAATCCTTTTATTTCTATTGGATCTAAGTTGTATTCATTATCTTCGGGTTTATTTTTAAGTATCAATCCAAAATCAACCATTGCCTTTAAACATTGTGATACAAACCATTCCTGATAACATAAATCTCTGGAAGGGAATGTTCCCCCCATTATGATAAGTTCTATTTTATCAATTGGATGACCTATTTTTTTAAGCTGTTTCAAACGGTTAAAACATTGTACATATGGATGAAATTCATACATTCTGCCTCTTAGGGCTGCAGGTTCTTCACCAGTATAACTTGGTGGAGCATTGTTACTTTTTGGACAGTAGAAACATCTTCCATGAGGACATTCATGAGGATGGCACATTACAGCTACTATTGCAACGCCGGACATTGTTCGGGTAGGTTTTTTCTTTAAGATATTTGAAACAATTTCCTTTTCTTGAGGAGTTGCATATTCTAAAATATCTGCATTGCTCATAAACTTAGATAGTTTTAATTCACGACATAACTGTCTTTTTTTAACTTCCAGCTCTTTTCTGGTGTTTATGTTGTTTTTTAAAATATCCTCAATTATTATGCGACAGGCATTTTCCATATTATTCTAACCTTTTATAAATTTAATAGTTAATTATTTATATTGATATAATTATAATATTTACTGTTTTATAGAGGATATTTTTTTAAAATATCTAAAGAATAAGGTGATAACTATGAATATTAAAGAAGTTTTAGGCTCTAAAGTTTTAGATAAAAATGCATATGAAGTTGGAACTGTAAGTGATTTTGATTTTGATCAAAAAGAAGGAACTATTAAATCTATGGTTGTTTCTTTAAAAAAAGGAGTATTTTCTAAAGAAGAACTTGAAGTAGCTTTTGAAGACATTGAAACCATTGGCGGATATGTTATTTTATCTAAAGAATTACCTGAAGCTGAAGAAACTGAAGAAGAAGTTGAAGTTCAAAAAGTTGAAGTAGAAAAAGAAGAATAAATAAAATATTTTTAAAAAGGAGTTTTTAAAATGATTGTTGATGCAAGAAATAAGGAAATAACTCTTGGATCACATGTAAGGTATGTAGATACTGGAACTATTGGTGAAGTTACTGATAGTAAAATAGAAAATGACACTTCATGGGTTAAAATTGATAAAACTAATTTATGGTATCTTGCAAATAAATTAGAGTTATTAAATGATGAAGATTTAAAAACTAATGATTATCCTCATGATAAAGATATAGATATTGAAGCTATTAAAAACTCTGAGAAAATGTTTGAGGATGTTGAAATATCTTCCAGTGCAGCTAATGGTGGAGGATAGTTTCATCCTTTCTTTTTTTTAATGATTCATAGTAAATATTTTAATTTTGCCGGCAAGTTTAGGGCCGATACCTTCTATTTTTTGTAAATCCTTTTCACTTGCTTCATTTAAATTATCTCCGAATGTTTTCATAAGGAGTCTCGCTCTTTTTCTTCCAAGTCTTTTAACTCCTACAACAAGTGGAATTATATCTTCTTTTACTCCATAATATAGTCTGGCAGATAAATAATCCATATCTTTTAAGTTAGAGTAATTACCAAGAACTTCCAAAGTGTTTTTAGCAAATTTAACCAAACGGGAAGCTTCATAAGCTGATCTTCTAGTGGATGCTGAATAAACATTGTATGCATTTTCAATTTCATACTCGTTTCTCTCATCAATCCATTCAATTAAAGAAACGGCAGTAGCTTCAGGGTTTCCAATATCAACTGCAAAAAGACCACATTCAGACAGTTTGTCACGAACGGGGTCTTTACTTTTTCTTCCTTTAAATGAAATCAACGGTAAATCAGGAGTTTCAGCCAATGCATAAATCATTTCTGCAGGGTTTAATTTTTCCATAGTTGAAACATATTCTTTAATTTTAACGGCTGTTTCAACTGCATAATTTGATTTAGCTATTAAATTACCAAAGTCTGTTGTTTTAAGGCCTTCGGGTGTAGCCCTTATTATTCCATTTTGAAGCAGGAATTCAAGAGCACTTTCAAGCTCCCAGTTTAAACTGTCCTGAGCAAACATGGACATGGCGGGATTGTTTTTCATTTGGAATCCGTATAATGTTTTTCCAAAGAAATCATTTAAATCATCAAGGTTTTTAGAAAGTGAAGATGCGATTTGTGCTATAATCTGCTTGTAGATAGCATCTTTGTTATCTATTAATTTTGAATTTGTTAATTCAATTTCACCGTCAATGTAACGGGCTTCCAGGTCAAATGCTTCATCCATTGTTTTAGCTACTAAATAGGAATACCCTACATCATCATATTGCGGCCTTCCAGCTCTTCCGGACATCTGTTCATAATCAAAAACAGGAATTGATGCAGGACCATTGCTTGTCCATCTGGTGTGGTCTCTAATTACTACATATTTTGAAGGCAAATTAACACCATACATCAAACTTGGAGTTGCAGTAATCATCAGTATATTTCCGTTTCTGAATTCATCTTCAATTATTTCTTTCTGTTCATTGAAAAGTCCCGCATGGTGGAACACAACACCTTTTTCAGCAGCTTCAGCCAGTTTAAGACAGGTTGTAGTTGGAAGTGATCCTTTTTTCTTTGGAACTTCAAGTAATTTATCAGCTACCTGTTTAAATTTCTGTTTTTGTTCATTTGTTGTTTTTTTATCTATTTTTTTAGCAACATACGTAGCTAAGCTTTCTGTAAATCTTCTTGTTGACACAAAGCTTAATGCCTGTGAATTGTCTTCAATAGCTTTTTCAACAATTTTTACAATAACATCGTTTTTATTTTTTGTATTGAACATTTCAGCATCCAAAACTTCTTTATTTAAAGGCACTGGTCTGTAATCATGTTCTACAGTTTTCCCGTCAAGCCACTGTTCAATTTCATCAATGTTTTTTAAAGTAGCTGAAAGAGCAATTATTCTTAAACTTGGATTGATAATTTTAGCTCTTGTAATAGCTGATTCTAGTGTAGGTCCTCTTGAGTATTCTCCGATCATATGGAATTCGTCAATAATCAGCGTATCTACTTCACGAAGTACATTCCAGGAAAATCTTGTAAGTGCATCAAATGATTCAAAAACCATAACGGATAAATCGGAGTTGGATGGGTGTTTGCCTACTTTAATTCCATGTTCTTCAAATGCTTTAAATTCTTTTACTTTTTCATTTTGAATTGAAAGAAGTGGTGCTGCATAAACTGCTTTTCCACCATTTAAAATGGTTTTCAGAGCAGGCAGAATTCCAAGTACTGTTTTACCACTGGCCGTTGGAATTGATATAATATAATTAGATTTATCTTCTAAATATCCTGATTCGATTACTGCTTTTTGCGCGGGATTGAATTCCTTTATGTAAGGATAAGCAGTATTTATTATTGTTTTTATATCATTTGACAAATTTTCCATAGTAATCATTTAAAATTTATTTTTTTCATATATAATAAATATTTGTAGTGTCCATTTGATGAATAATTTTTCTTAAAAACTTGTGCTAACAGTTATATATAAGTTTTCATAAATTATTCAATCAATTAATTTAATAGGAGATAAAAACTATGGTAGTGAAAGTAGAAGTATTTACATCTGATAGTTGTCCTCATTGTCCGGCAGCAGTTAATGTTGCTAATGAAGCAAAAGAAGTTTTAGGTGATGCTGCAGATATTATTATTTGTAATATTGGTTCCGAAGAAAATAGGCAAAAAGCAATTAGTTTAGGAATTATGGCTGTTCCTACAATAGCTATTGATGATGAAGTAGCATTTGTTGGAGCACCTGCTTTAGATGAACTTGTTAATAAAGTTAAATCTTTGATTTAATTTTATCTTCTTTTTTTATAACCTGTAAACATGACAAATGAGAATTATACTGGAGTTACTACTGGAACTATAGCTACTGCCTGTTCTCTTGCAGCTTTAGAATCTATTTTAAATACTTCAGATATTGATTGTGTTAAAGTCAAAACACCTAAAAAAACTTTAGACATTATAATTGATGAGTGTAAAAAATTATCTCATTCTTCTGCTTGTGCTGTAGCTCATAAAAATCCTTATAATGATCCTGATGTTACTGTAGGATTATCTATTGTTGCTACTGTTGAATTATCAGATAAAACTAATGATGAAGATAGTGTTATAATAACTGGTGGTGAAGGTGTTGGCAAAATAACAAAACCGGGTCTTCAGATTCCTGTGGGGGAATATGCAATAAATCCTGTTCCCCGTAGGATGATTAAAAAAAATTTGGAAAAAATTTTGCCTGATGATAAAGTAGCTAAAGTAACAATTTCAATTCCTGAAGGTCGAAAGATAGCTAAAAAAACAATGAATCCTAAATTAGGTATTGTTGATGGAATATCTGTTATCGGAACTACTGGAATAGCCAGGTCAATGTCTAGTGAAGCATATAAAAATTCTATTGTTACTCAAATAGATGTGGCATTGGCTTTGGATTTAGATAATCTGGTTTTTGTTCCAGGAAACATTGGTGAAAAATTAGCTTTAAAACAGTTAAATATTACAAAACAGCATATTATTCAGACTGGTAATTATATTGGCTTCATGTTTGAAGAAGCTAAAAAAAGAGGAATTGATGAATTTACTTTCTTTGGACACATCGGAAAATTAATTAAGGTCGCTGGTGGAATTTTCAATACTAAACATGCAGTTGCGGATGGTAGGAAAGAAATAATGATTACTCATGCAGGTATTTGTGGTGCAGATACATCAACACTTAAGAAACTGTATTATTCTAAAACAACAGAAGACATGTTGGATATCCTGGATGAAAAAGATTTGCATTTGGATGTGTGTAATAGTATTGCATTAGCTATCAAAGAGCGATGTATGCAGAGATTTGAATTGGATTTAAATGTTATTTTGGTTGATATGGAAGGTAACTATTTAAATGATAATTTTGAAAGGTTTTTATTATGAAAATAGCAATGGTTGGTCAGTTTCCACCTCATATAGGTGGCGTAGGGGTTCATATTCATACTTTATCCAAGGAACTTGTAAAACAGGGGCATGAAGTTTATGTAATAACTTATCCCCATAAGGATATTAAGGATATTGATGGCATTCATGTAATCGGAACCAAAGGAGTTAATATTCCCGGAATTCGGGGATTGATGTTTAAGATAAATGCAAAAAAGGCATTGGAAAAATTATTGAAAGAAGTTGATATTGACATTATTCATGGCCATTATCTGTTTCCGGCAGGCGCAGCCAGTGTTGAAGTTGGAAAAAAACATAATATTAAAACATACATAACTGCACATGGTTCTGACATATTTGAAATGTATAAAAAACAATTTTTCATGAGACCTATTATTAAAAATGTATTAAAAAAGGCAGATGTTGTTTTTGCAGTAAGTAATGCTTTGAAAGATGAAATATTAGCTACTGAAGTTCCTGGAATTGAAAATAAAACAAGATTATATTGGAATTCTGTAGATATTGCCAAGTTTAATAATGATGGAAACACTTCATTCAAATCAAATTTTAAGAATAATAAACCTGTTGTTCTTTTTGTAGGTAATATTATCAAACGTAAAAATGTAGATTCTTTATTGGAAGCTAAAAAAATAGCCAAAAGTGATTATAATCTCGTTGTAGTAGGTGACGGTCCTCTTTTAAATCAGCTTAAAGATAAAGCAGAAAAAGAAAATATTTCTGATGTTTATTTTACAGGAGCTAGAAAAGATGTAGAAAAGATTATACCAAGTGCAGATGTGCTTGTGTTGCCGTCTTTTTCAGAAAGTTTTGGTTTAGTTTTAATTGAAGCTTTAGCTTGCGGCAAACCTGTTGTTGGAAGTGATGTTGGAGGAATTAAAGAAATCATAACTCCTGAAGTGGGGCTGTTGATTGACCCGAACAGTCCTGAAACTATAGCTGATGCTGTTGATAAAATAATTTTAAATGAGGAATTCAGAAGTAATTTAGCTTCAAATGCAAGAAACAGAGCTAAAATATTCAGTAAAGTTGAAATTCCTTATGATGAGGTTAAATAATGAAAAAATCAGTAAGGTCTCCAGGTTCAGCAACAGTAATTAATGCAATAGCTACAGGCTTTGGTTCTGCTTTCGGTATTGATTTGGATATAAAATGCAGTGCCAATACTCAAAATAACTCCATAACCTGTTCTAATGATGTTAGAGCACCAACTACATTAATGGAAATCTGTGCTAAAAAAACTTTTGAAAAATATGAAATTTCTCCAGATGATTTTGGAATAAATATTAAAACAGAATCTGAATTGCCGATGGCATCAGGATTATCAAGCAGCAGTGCATTATCCAATGCTGTTGTAAGTGTAACTTCTAAAATTATTGCAGATGAATTTAATTTGAAGCCACTTGATGATTTGGAAATAATCAATTTAGCTATTGATGCATCCCTGGAGGCAAAAGTTACTATAACAGGATCATTTGATGATGCAACAGCTTCATATTTTGGAGGAGTTGTTGTTACAGATAATAAAAATAGAGAATTTATCATCAAAGAAGAAATGGATGAATATCCTGTTTTAGTTTATATGCCTAATTTTGGTTCCAAATCTGGAAATTCTGATGTTAACCGTATGAAAGTATTGTCTCCACTTGTTGAAACTGCTTTTGAATTGGCTAAATCCAAGGATTATTTTAAAGCACTTAATTTAAATGGTTTGATTTATGCAAATACATTAGGTTTCGATTCCAATATAGCTATTGATGCTCTGGAAGTTGGAGCAATAGCTTCAGGATTATCTGGAACAGGTTCTTCATTTGTAGCTGTCTGCGAAGATGAAGCAATTGATGATGTTAAAGAAACCTGGTCTAAATATGAAGGAAGGATTATTGAAACTAAAGTGGATAATGTCGGTTGCAGTTTAATTTAGTGTTAAGTTTTCAAATAATCCATAGTATTAAATAGTATAATACAAATAAACTATATTATTATCATTATTATCAAAAGATGGTGATTTCTTGAAAAATAATTACAAGCTAAAATCTTTTAAAGATAAAAAAGATGCCGAGAAAGTGCTTTTAGACTCTAGAAAACGCATTGATGAAATTGATAATGAAATTTTTGATTTAATTTGTCAGAGAACTTCATTTGCTATGGATATAGCCCTTGCAAAGGACTATATTGGCATGCCTGTATATGATAAGAAAAGAGAGGATTCAATTCATAAAAAAATTGAGAAGTTATCTGAAAAAAACCATATTGATGTTGATATTAGTAATCAAATCATGGATATGCTAACTACATTAAGTAAAAATGAGCAAAAAGAAATTTTAAGGAGGAATGTTAATGGGTAATATTAGAACTTCATTTGTTAAACGTTTAGCAAAAGAACTTATAGAAACTCACAAAGGTGTTTTCACTACTGATTTTGATCAAAATAAAAAATTAGTTATGGAATATTCTACTGTAAGTACTAAACATTTAAGAAATAAAATCGCAGGATATGTTACAAGACTTGTGAGATTAGAACAAACTCAAGAATAAGTCTTTTTCATTTTTTTTTAATTTTTTTATTATTATCATTATTTTGTTCAATTTTAGTATTCTACTTTTTTTAATTTTAGTCTTTTGTAGCCTATTTTAAAAGTTTATTAATGTGTTTATTCATATAAATAATTAGGTATTTTTGTTTATTCAAAAATCTAGTGAAATTTTTATGGAAATAGGTGAATATTAATGGATTTGATAGTAGCAAAATTCGGAGGTACATCGGTTGGTGATGGCTCCAGAATTAGAAAAGCAGCGCAATCTGTGGTAAATGAATATATGAAAGGCAATCAATTAGTTGTAGTTGTTTCTGCAGTTAATAATTCAACTGATGAGTTAATTGAATTGTCTACTGAAGCTATTGGTGGAGGTTTAACTGATAAGCAAAAGGCAGAAATAATGGCTATGGGTGAATTAACTAGCTCAAGATTATTTGCTGCAGCTATTGAATCTTTAGGTGTGAAGGCAGAATTTATTGATCCATACAATGATAAATGGCCGGTTATAACAGATTCTAATTCACTCAATGCCAAAATTGATTTTGCAACAACTGATAAAAAATGTGATGGAATAAAAGATCTTATTAGTCAAGGTATTATCCCAGTTATTTGCGGATTTTTAGGAAAAGGCCCTAGTGGTGAAATTACAACTATTGGGAGAGGTGGCAGTGATGTAACTGCATTTTTACTTGGCCATTGTTTAGGTGCTAATGATGTAGTTATTGTTACTGATGTTGATGGAGTAATGTCAACTGACCCCAATAAAATAGAAGAAGCTGAATTATTAGATGAAATTTCTGTTGAAGAAATGAGAGATTTAGCTACTCATGGAGCACAGGTTTTACATCCTCATGCTCTAAAATATAAAGACCCATTGATAAGTGCAAAAATTATCAACTTCAATAATGGTGATTTAAGTGCTAAAGGTACAAAAATAACTGGTCCTTTTGAAGGAGACATGTTAAAGACAGTATCTTTATATAAAAATCCTATTTCTGTCATTGCTATTGTTGGAGAGGAAATGCTTAAGAAAGTGGGACTTTTAGCAAATTTAACTTCATGCCTTGCAGAAAATAAAATTAATATATTTGGCATTTCAGCAGGTCAGAATTCTATAACAACCTTTGTAGAAAAAAAGGATTCTGATAAAGCATATCATTTATTGCACAGTTGGGTAATTGATGAAGATGTTTTAAGTTCATTATCTCTTGGTGATGATACAGCTATGATTACTGTAGTTAGTCCTGAGTTTATTGATGAACCGGGCATCATTTCTAATATTACAAACCCGCTTAGGAAAAACAATATCAACATTGTTGAGATATCTTCTTCTCAAACTGCTGTGGTATTATTTGTCGATTGGAAAGATGGTGAAAAAGCACTTGAATTAATTAAAGAGGTTTTAAAATGAATTTTGAAGGAACATATGTTGCAATGATAACTCCATTTACTGATGATGGGAAAATTGATGAAGAAGGATTTAGATCCAATATTAATTATTTGATTGATAAAGGTGTAACTGGTTTGGTTGGTGCCGGAACTTCTGGTGAATCAGCTACATTAACTCATGATGAACACAGAAAAGTAGTAGAAATTTTAATTGATGAAGTTGACGGCAGAGTTGAAACAGTAGCAGGATCAGGCAGTAATTCTACACATGAAGCTATTGAATTAACTAAATCTGCAGAAGAATTAGGTGCTGATGCTGCTTTAGTAATCACCCCTTATTATAATAAACCACAACAGCATGCATTGATTAAACATTATCAGGCTATTAGTGATGTAACTGATATTCCGATTATAGCATATAATGTTCCGTCACGTACTGGTGTGGACATAAGTGTTGAAACTATTGTGGAATTAGCTAAAATTGATGGTATTGATGCAGTTAAAGAAGCTAGTGGAAGCATAGATAAAGTATCTAAACTTTATAAAGCTTTAACAAAAGAAGGTCTTGAAGAAGATTTCAATATATTGTCTGGTGAAGACGGTTTAACTTTACCTATTATGGCTTTGGGAGGAACTGGTGTAATTAGTGCGTCAGCTAATGTGGATCCTAAAAGGATGGTTTTAATGGTTGACAGTATATTGAATGATGATTATACCAGAGCTCAAGAGCTTCATTACGAAATGATTAATGTAATTGATGCTCTTTTCATTGAAAGTAATCCAGTACCTGCAAAAACAGCAATGAATATAATGGGTCTTCCTGCAGGACCTCTTAGGGCACCATTAGCAGATATGAAAGATGAAAATGTTGAAATTCTCAAAAAAGCTTTAAAAGAAGCAGATTTAATTTAAGTTGGTAATATTATGATTAAAGTAGCAGTCACTGGAGCAGCTGGAAGAATGGGCTCCGGTATTATTAGAAAAATAACACAGCAAGATGATATGGAAGTAGTTGCCGCTATTGAAATTCCTAACTCTCCATTAGCTGGAGTAGATGCAGGTATTCAAGCTGGTGCTGGTGAACTTGGAGTTAAAATTGTCGGTGCTGAAAAATTAGAAGAAACATTAAAAGAATCTGAAGCAGATGTTTTAGTTGATTTCACTATAGCTCATGCAGCAGTGGAAACAGTTAAAAAAGCTACTGCATGCGGTGTTAATGTTGTAGTGGGCACTACTGGTTTTACTGATGAACAAATGGCTGAAAATATTAAAAATGTAAAAGACAATGATGTAAAAGCAGTTATTTCATCTAATATGTCTATTGGGGTAAATGTATTTTTCAATACTTTGAAAAAATTAACTCCTGTCTTAAATGATTTTGACATTGAAATTATTGAAGCACATCACAATCAGAAAAAAGACGCTCCATCTGGAACTGCAATGACTGCATTTGAAGTAATAGCTAATGAACTTGACCGTGACCCTGAAGAAGTAGGAGTTTATGGAAGACAGGGAATGGTCGGTAAAAGAACCAAAGAAGAAATAGGTTTACATGCTATTCGTGGTGGAGACATTGTTGGAGACCATACTGTAATGTTTGTTGGTGATGGTGAAAGAATAGAATTTACTCACCGTGCTCACACAAGGGAAGTTTTTATTGCGGGGGTAATTAGAGCTATCAGATACATTCCAGATGCTGAATCTGGTATTGTAAGTAGTATGAATGATGTTTTAGGATTAGAATAGGTGTTATCTATGGTAAATGTTGGTATACTTGGTGCAACTGGAATGGTTGGTCAAAGATTTATCCAATTACTTGATAATCATCCAGATTTTGAAATTACAGCATTAGCAGCATCTTCAAGATCTGCAGGTAAAAGATACGAGGATGCTACTACATGGTATCTTGATAATGAAATGCCTGAATCTGTTAAAGATATTATTGTAAAAGAAACTGATGCTGATGCAATGGATAATGATGTGGATATTGTATTTTCATCTCTTCCAACAGAATTTGCAGCTAAAGTTGAAAAAGATTTTGCTAGGGATTATGTTGTTGCAAGTAATGCTAGTGCTCACAGGATGAAGAAAAATATTCCTTTAGTTATTCCTGAAGTTAATCCAGAATATTTAGACATGATTGATGCTCAGCAAAAGGAAAATAACTGGGACGGATTCATTGTAACTAATCCTAATTGTTCAACTATTGCTTTAACTTTATCATTAAAACCTATTGTTGATAATTTTAATGTAGATGCAATTAGGGTTTCAACAATGCAAGCGGTGTCAGGTGCAGGATATAATGGTGTACCTTCTATGGCTATTGTTGATAATCTTGTTCCTTATATTGGTAATGAAGAAGAAAAGATGGAAAGTGAAACATTACATCTTTTGGGTAATTATGATGGGGAAAAAGTTTCTGATGCTGATTTTAAATTAAGTGCTTCCTGTCATAGAGTTCCGGTTATTGATGGTCATACTGAAGCAGTATTTGTTGAGTTGGATGATGACTTTGATATTAACGATGTTAAAGATAAAATGGCTAATTTCAAAGCATTGCCTCAAAAATTAAATTTATTCTCTGCACCTAAAAATCCAGTCATTGTTAAAGAAGAAATTGATCGTCCTCAACCAAGAATGGATAGAAATGCAGGTAATGGTATGTCTGTTTCAGTTGGAAGGTTGAGAAAAGACAAAGTATTTGATAATAGTTTTAAATATGTGTTAGTTGGACATAATACAATTCGTGGAGCTGCTGGAGCTTCTGTATTAAATGCTGAATTAATTAATGATAAAATACTCTGATTTTATCATTTTTATTTTTTTATTTTTCCTAATATTTTTCTTATTTTTAAGATAATTTCTGTTTACTTTTAGTTTTAATTTTTGATGATGTTTAGAGTTTAATTTAAATAGTATGAATTTCATAATACTTTATTAGTTATAATATTTGAATTTTTATTATTCAACTAGATATTGGGATAAAAATTTTTAAATTAAGGGATAACATGGAATTAGGTGCTGGTATTGAAAATGAAACATTACAAAATTTAATTCGTGATTGTCTATTAGAGTTAAACAGGCTTAAATTCAATTTAACTGAATTGGAAATAGCTAAAGCTAAAGATACCACTCCTCAGAAGATTCAGGAACTTGAAAATCATATTCTTAATAAAGAAAAAGAAGTTTCTCTTATTAAATTTAAAGCTGAGGATGAAATTAATCTTTTGAAAAAACAACTAGATGAAAAAGATGCTCTAATTAAAAATCAAGAAGATAGAATTTATGAATTAGATTATGTAAATAATTCTCTTGATGAAATTAAAGAATATTTTGCAGAACAATTGAGGGATTATAAGAAAAAAGAGCTTGCTGAAGTTAATGAAAGATTAAATGAATCTTTTAAAAGTATTGCTGAGAAAGAGGCTCAAATTAACATGCTTTCAAGAACTATTGATGATTATAAAATTCAGGTTATTAAATTGGAAAATAATGCTGAATTTAAAAGTAAGATTTCTAATCTTGAAAGAGAAATTGAATATAAAAATAATGAGTTATCTGAAAAAAATAACATAATTACTGCTAAAGAAAATGAAGTATCTCTTTTAAGAGAATCTACTATTCCTAAAGAGGATTATATTAATCTTCAAAGGGAATTATCTTCTAAAGATGATAAGATTAAACGTTTGGAAGAAATTAACAATTTCTTTAATGAGCTTCAGGAAGAACAGGAAGCTTATGAAACTATGGACAGGACTCCCCCATTTAGGTTGGAGAAAAAGCGATTTAATAAAAAATAATCTCTTTTTTCAATCTTTTTTTAGAAAAGCTCTAACTGGTGAAGCTTCTGCTTCAATATTTAATGGAATAAAGAATGAGTTATAGTTAGTTTTATTTAAATCATCACAATTTGTTATATTTTCAACAATCCAAACATTATTTTCAAGTAATTTTTTATGAATTGTATTTTCTCCATATTTATCAACTGAGCATGTATCTATTGCAATCCCTTTAATATTTTTTTCTATAATCATGTCAGCTAATTCATTAGAGATGTAAGGATTTTCATAGAAGTACTTTTTACTGCCAAAATATTTACCCCATCCTGTGATTATTATAGCTATCTTTTCTTTTGAATTTTTTAAATTACAATTTTTAACTAAAATTTCCTTACTTTTACTTTCAACGTAATTTATGCTAGCTTCACCAATAAAATTTTCTAGAGGCAACTGGGATATTTTTTTCCCATTTATGATGTAATGGAATGGTGAATCCATATGTGTCCCTGTATGAAGTCCAGTTTCTAATTTAAACAATGTGGAGCTGTCTGTTTCATCAGCTTTCTTAAAATAATCAAGTTTTGTTTTGGGATCTCCAGGGTATTCTGGAATTTCATTTTTTAGTTTGTATGTGAGGTCAATATATTCCATTTTTTTACAACCGATAAGTATTTATATAACCTTAAACTCATTATATGGTAGAAGGGTTATTCAACAATATAATTATTTTTCATGTTGATATTTAAACTGTTCTATAAATAATAAATTAATTTTAAAAGGTGATTTTAATGGCACAAGGTGGACAACCAATTTTTATTTTACCTGAAGGAACAAACAGGTCCGTCGGAAGAGATGCTCAAAGAAACAATATTTTAGCAGGAAAAGTACTTGCTGAAACTGTAAGAACCACATTAGGTCCAAAAGGAATGGACAAAATGTTAGTGGATGGACTTGGAGATATTGTTGTAACCAATGATGGTGTTACAATCTTAAAAGAAATGGATATTGAACATCCTGCAGCTAAAATGTTGGTGGAAGTAGCTAAAACTCAAGAAGACGAAGTTGGAGATGGAACTACTACTGCAGTAATTATTGCTGGAGAATTATTGAAAAAATCCGAATCTTTATTAGATCAAGATATTCACCCAACAATCATTGCAATGGGATACAGACAAGCAGCTGAAAAAGCACAAGAAATTTTAGATGATATTGCAATTGATTCAGTTGATGAAGAAACTTTAGTTAAAGTAGCTATGACTGCTATGACTGGTAAAGGAACTGAAGCAGCACGTGAACCATTAGCAAAATTAATCGTAGATGCAGTTCAAAAAGTAGCTGAAGATGGCGTAGTAGACACTGACAACATTAAAATTGAGAAAAAAGATGGTGCTGTTGTAGAAGATTCTACTTTAGTTGAAGGAGTAATTGTTGACAAAGAAAGAGTACACCCAGGTATGCCTTCTGAAGTTAAAGATGCAAAAATCGCATTAGTTAACTCTCCTCTTGAAGTAAAAGAAACTGAAGTTGATGCAGAAATCAGAATAACTGACCCTGCTCAAATGCAAGCTTTCATTGAACAAGAAGAAAAAATGGTTAAAGATATGGTAGATAAAGTAGCTGAATCTGGTGCTAATGTATTATTCGCACAAAAAGGTATCGATGATTTAGCACAACATTACTTATCTAAAGCAGGTATTTTAGCTGTAAGAAGGGTTAAAAAATCAGATATTGAAAAATTAGCTAGAGCTACTGGTGCTAATGTAGTAACTAATTTAGAAGATTTAACTGCTGACGACTTAGGTGAAGCAGGTATTGTAGAAGAAAGAAAAGTATCTGGCGAAGAAATGATCTTTGTAGAAGAATGCAGTGTAGCTAAATCTGTAACCTTATTCGTAAGGGGAAGTACCAAACACATTGTTGATGAAATCGTAAGAGCTATTGAAGATGCAATTGGTGTTGTAGCAGCTACTGTTGAAGATGACAAAGTTGTAGCTGGTGGAGGAGCTCCAGAAATTGCAATGGCTAAAAAACTCAAAGATTATGCTGATTCAATCAGTGGAAGAGAACAATTAGCAGTTAATGCATTTGCAGAAGCTTTAGAAATTGTTCCTAAAACCTTAGCTGAAAATGCAGGTTTAGACAGTATTGATTCATTAGTAGACTTAAGAGCTGCTCATGAAAACAGTGCTGTAATGGGATTAGATGTATTTACTGGTAAAGTAGCAGATATGAAAGAAGCTGGTGTAATTGAACCTAAACGTGTCAAAAAACAAGCTATCCAATCTGCTTCTGAAGCAGCTGAAATGATTTTAAGAATTGATGATGTAATCGCATCTAGCGGTAAAGGTGACGCTGACATGGGCGGTATGGATCCTGCTGCTATGGGCGGTATGCCTCCAATGATGTAAATTTAAAGAGATTATTTAATTTCTTTTTTTCTTTTTATTTTTTTAAGGTATTATCTTGCAAACCAAACGACTTATTTTTAAAAATTCAACTGGGGATAGGGCATATATTTATGAAAACTCTATAGTAGTTGAGTTTGGAGTTTGCAGAAATGGAATTTCAACATCTGAGTTAAACGGCGGATACAAAAAGGATTTTAAATCATCATTTAATCATTATTTATCTCAGGAAAACATTGATTTTTTAGAAAATCATAGTGTAAATGATTATTTAGTTAGACAAAGCGGAATTTTAGGAATTGATTCTAAATTTACTACAGGACTTTTAACTTCTGCTCAAATGGAAAATGCATGTGTTGTTACAAAACAATATAAGAACTTGGAAGTCAGTGTAATAACTACTGCAGGTGTAAGAGTTAATGCCTCAAGAGCAGGAGACAGTGCAAGTTATTATGAAGAAAATGGTAATTTTCAATTTGATGTTGGAACAATCAATATAATTATTTTAACTAATGCTTATTTGGAGCCGGGAACATTAGCTAATGGATTGGTAACAGCTACTGAAGCAAAAACTGTTGCTTTAAGTAATTTAAGAATTCCAAGTCAGTTTTCCAATGGATTTGCAACAGGAACTGGAACTGATGGAATAGCTATTTTTTCAAATTCAGAATCTGATAATATACTGTCTAATGTAGGAAAACATTCAAAACTTGGAGAATTAATAGCTAAATGTGTTATTGAATCAATAAGTGAAGCTATTAAAAGACAAGTCTGGATTACAAAAGAGTCACAATGCAGTGTTTTAGCTCGCTTAAGAAGGTATGATTTGGATATTAATGAATTTTATGAGGATATTGATAATAAAGAGGAATTCGTAAAATCATTACAAGTGGCTGCAAGAAAACAGGAAAATGTAGCATTAACTACTTCGGTTTTACATTTAATTGATGAAGTTGAAAATAATTTACTGGATAAGAAAATAGCTTATAGTTTAGCTAATTCTATTCTTGAAAATAATTGTGATGATTTTTGTATTCAAAAGCTTTTAACATTTTGGATTAATAAATTTTTAAGTTAATTTTTTATATAATGATTAGTAATGATATTGTATGATAAGATTAGCAAGTATAAGAGATATTAAAGGAATTAATAGATTATTGCTTCAGGTTCAAAAGGTTCATTCAGATATTCGTCCTGATCTATTTAAAGACGGTGGAAAAAAGTATAATGATTATGAACTTGAGGAAATTATAAAAAATAGTGAAACTCCAATATTTGTTTATGAATTAGATAATATGATTGTAGGTTATGTATTTTGCATTATAACCAATCATCATAATGAAACCTCTTTTTGTAATCATAAAACTATTTATGTTGATGATTTGTGTGTTGATGAAAAAACAAGGCATGAAGGAATTGGAACTGCATTGTACGAGTATGTTTTGGAATATGCAAAAAGTATCGGATGCTATAATGTTACTTTAAATGTTTGGGAAGGCAATGGCAGTGCAATGGAATTTTATAAAGGCAGGGGCATGAAACTTCAGAAGATATGTATGGAAAAAATTTTATAAAACTTAAATATTTTAATACTTCTTTGAACATATTTATAATTGATGTTAAAATTTAGCTGAAAAATTTGAATGTTTTTAGGAGTTTTTAATATGGTTGCTTTTGAAAGAATAAAATCCGGTATTCTGCAGCTAGACGAAACCTTAGATAATATTCGTTTAGGGGATAATGTAGTATGGCAAGTTTCTAATCTGGATGAATTTTTATATTTTGTCAAACCTTTTGTTAAGCAGGCTTTAAAAGATAATAGAAACCTGATTTATGTAAATTTTGGTCAGCATGAGCCGTTAATAGATATGACTGCTGATGATTTCTTAAAATTGGATGTTGAAAAAAATAATCCTGAAACAGAATTTGCTATGATTGAACGTGACGGGATTAAAATTTATCAGGTAGATCCAAACAAGCAATTTGAACCTTTTACTTTGGAAGTTCATAATATTATTACAAAAGAGGGAAGGGATGCTTTTTATGTATTTGACTGTTTGTCTGATTTACAGGCAGCATGGTCTACGGATTTGATGATGGGAAATTTCTTCAGAGTAACATGTCCTTATTTATTTTCTCTTGATACAGTAGCTTATTTTCCAATTATTCGAGGCAAACATTCTTTTGAAGCGATAGCTAAGATTCGTGAAACAACACAACTTTTTTTAGATTTATATTCTCATAAAGATGATGTATATGTACATCCATTGAAAGTATGGAACAGATACTCTCAAAACATGTTTTTAGGCCATAAATATGAAACCAATAAAGGAGTTTTAACAACATTAACTGATGGTTTGGAAGTAAGTAATTTTTACAAAGTTGTTAACCGGGCTGCTGATTATCATAATGAGCAAAATAGTGATAGCTGGGAAAGATTTTTTGAATTGACCAAGTTACAATATGAAAATAATGAAGATGTATCTGAAAAATGTGATTTAATGTGTAAAATGCTCATGACTAAAGATAAAAATATGATTGAAAAAGTTAAAGAGTATTTTTCTCCACCTGATTATTTTTCAGTTTATAACCGTGTTGTCGGTAGTGGTATGATTGGAGGTAAAGCATGCGGGATGCTGCTTGCACGTAAAATCATAGAACATGATCGTCCGGATATTTATGCTGATTTTGAACCGGATGATTCATTTTATATCTGTTCTGATTTGTTTTATACATATATTGTTTCAAATGATTTATGGGATATTAGGGTAAAACAAAGAACTAAAGAAGGTTATTATGAAGCTGGAAAAGAACTTGAAAAAGGCTTAAAAAACGGTACTTTCTCTGATGACATTCGTGAGAAATTCAGACGGCTTCTGGATTATTTTGGTCAAAGTCCAATTATTGTAAGGTCAAGCAGTTTTTTAGAAGACGGTTTCGGCAATGCTTTTGCCGGAAAATATGAATCAGTTTTCTGTGTTAACAGAGGACCTCTTGAAGAACGTCTGGAAGCTTTTGAAGAGGCTGTTAAAACAGTATATGCAAGTACAATGAACATATCTGCTTTAGAATATCGAAGCTTAAATGATTTGGATGATAATGATGAACAGATGTCTTTACTTGTTCAAAGAGTATCCGGGTCTTATTATCAGGATTATTTCTTCCCTTCTGCAGCAGGAGTTGGATTTTCATATAGTCCATATTCTCCATTGCCTGATATGGGACATAATGGTGGAATGTTAAGGCTGGTTATGGGTTTAGGTACAAAAGCAGTAGACAGAACTCAAAGAGATTATCCCCGTATTGTTAATTTGGACAAACCGAAAGCTATGGATGTACCAAGTGTTGTTGAGAGACATAAACATTCCCAACATTATTTGGATGTTTTAGATTTAAAAAACATTAAGGTAAGTGAAATTTCTGTTGATGAAGGGATTGATGTAGTTCCAGTTTATGCAAAAAGAGCTGTGGTGGAACATGATACTGATGCAGAGCGCAGATTCCGTGAAAGAGGTCAAAGAAGGGAGGTTACTTTTGTAAACTGTAATGGTTTAGTTAACAATGACAGATTTACGTCACTGATGAGGGAATTACTTCAAACTTTAGAGGCAGCTTATGAATACCCTGTTGACATTGAATATACAGTAAATGTAGGTCAGGAAGGTTCTTTTGTTATTAATTTATTGCAGTGCAGGCCGCTGCAGGTTGCAACTACTAAAGAAGCTATTGAAATTCCTCAGGATAAAGGAGAAGTATTTTTCCATATTAAAAATTCTTCAATGGGAAGATCAAGAAAACAGGACTTTGATATTTTAGTTTATGTTGACCCGCATAAGTATTATGAATATCCTTTTACTAAAAAAGCTTCATTGGCTAAATTAATAGGTGCCATTAACAGTTATTGTAAAAATCATAATAAGGAAGCTATGTTAATTGTTCCTGGAAGGTTAGGTACTTCTTCACCGGAACTTGGAATTCCAGTAGTATTTGCAGATATCAGCAAATTTTCAGCTATTTTGGAAGAGTCATATAGTGAAGTGGGTTATGTTCCTGAATTGTCCTTTGGAAGTCATATGTTTCAGGATTTAGTTGAAGCGGATATTTATTATGGAGCTATTTTTGAAAACAGCAACAGATTGGATTTCAATAAAAATTTATTTAAAGATTATCCGAATAAATTATGTGAATTCATTCCTGAATTTAATAAAGAATTGTATGATATGGTTAAAATTTTTGAATTCAGTAAAAACAAGCTTGAGTTTTATCATGACATGAAAAATGATGAGAGTATTTGTATTATGGATAATAAATAAAATTTAGAAAAATTTAATATATGTCAAAGATTATAATAAAACATATTAAAAATTAAGGTGATTATTTATGAGGATTAAAGAAGATTTAATTAACAAAGAAGTGCTTGACGGCGGTGCTGATTTAATTGGTAAAGTTATTGATGTTGTAATGGATAAGGATACATTTGAAGTAACTGATTTGGTTATTAAAAAAACAGGTATTGCAGATCAAATTAAAGCTGGCGGGGAAAATGTTGTTCCTAGTGAACTTGTAAAAGTTATCGGGGATAAAATTTTACTTAAAAGTGATGATGATATTTAAATTTCGGTTATTTAGATGATTACTAAGGAATATTTAATTAATTTGTTAAAAGAAAATGGTGTTTTCTTAAAAGGGGATTTCACATTATCTTCTGGTAAGAAAAGTGATTATTACATAAACATGAAAAAAGCTATTACTGACCCTGAAATATTATCAACAATAGCTAAATTAATCACAAAATCCATTAGTGAAGATAATATTGATAAAGTAGCAGGTCCTGCACTTGGAGCTGTTCCAATAGCTACTGCAGTTTCTCTTGAATCTAACATTCCATTGTTGATGATTAGAAAAGAGAAAAAAGGTTATGGGACTTCTAAACTTATTGAAGGTGAATTAAACGAAGGTGATGATGTTATTGTTGTAGAAGATGTTACAACTACTGGAGGATCATTGCTTAAAGCTATTAAAGCTATTCAAGACAATGGAGGAAATGTAAAAAGAGCTTTTGTTGTTGTTGATAGGCAGGAAGGAGCTATTGAAGCTTTTGATAGTGAAGGTATTAAATTAGAACCTTTAATAACTGTTGATGAATTTTTTTAATTAAAAAAAAGATGATGAATGATTAAGTTCATCATTTTCAAATTTTTATTTTTTTGCGTGGAATACTAGATGAGGGAATTCATCTATTATGATGTTAGATGCTGTTTTAACTGCATTAGGAGAGCCAGGCATGGAAAAGATTACTGTTTTTTTATATACTCCTGCAGTTGCTCTTGAAATAAGTGCTCCTGAACCGATTTCTAAAAAAGATTGATGTCTAAAAATTTCACCAAAACCTTCAATTTTTTTATCAAAAAGTTCCTCTACAGTTTCAACAGTTATATCTCTACTGTCTAGTCCTGTTCCACCTGTTGTTAAGATAACATCAATATTTTTATTAATCATTTCTTTAATGGTTTTAATTAATGATTCTTTATCATCAGGTATTATTGTTTTGGATTTTAATGTGTATCTTTTTGATATTTCATCTGCAAGATATTGTCCTGATAGATCATCCTTATCTGTAGTGATGCTGTCACTTAATGTTATTACACCACAGGCAATATCATTAGATGATAATTTTTTATGTTTTTCGGTTGTTTCACTTTTCATAATTAATCCCCTTTATTATGCAGTTATTGTCATCATCTCTTTTATTTTTTCGTATTCCTCATGATTTTTTAATAGTAAATCTGTAGGGTAGTATAATGAGCCATAACTGTCAGATTCACACATAACTAATTTACTTTTGCATAAAATCTCTAAATGGTATTCAATGGTATTATAATCCATATCTATGATTTTTGCTATTTGACTTCCATTATATGGACGTACAAGCAGTAAATCAACAATTTTTGCAGAAGTTTTCCCTCCTTTTCTTTTTAAAAAGATTTGATGAAGTAGCTTGTTGATTGTCATTGTTTTTCATCTCCACTCTTTTATCTGATTGTATAGTAATTTTCCCCATTTTAATCCGTCTTGACTTTTATCAATCAGAATTTGTGAGTCATCGTAGTGACCATCTTTAAAAAATAATGTAAGTGACATAAACTCTTCTCCCAATGTTAAAAAGCTTTTTAAAGGATTTTTTATGCTAATTATTTTCACATTTTCATTATTAATTAGCCATTTTTCAAATAACGGATTTCTATGAATTAATGCTAATATTTCTTGGTGGGTGATTAATTCAAGTTTATGCAGTGTTTTTTCTTGTATTAATTGAACAATGTTCCTCAAATGGTTTTCTGAAAAAATAGGTAAAGTTATTTTTAATTCTTCGGCATTTTCAATTAATTTGCTGTAGCTATTGTAAGCTTTTGATAGATTGCTTGTTGTAGAAGTTATGCATGCTGCATTTCTTAAAAGATAAATGTTTTTGAGATTTTCTTGGGGAATGGCTGTTAAATCATGGATATTCCAAAAATCTTCATTTTTGTTAGTTGCATACCAATTATCAATTAATTTAATCATGTTTGTGGTTAACAGATAACCGTTTGATGTTAATTGATAATATTTTTGAACTTTTTTAACAAAATTTAAATTTTCCAATTCCTTTAAACCATGCAGTATTGTTGCTGATGGCTTTTCTAGTTCTATTCGTAAATCATCTAAATTTTTTGATTCATTATAAATACTTAACAATAATTTTGTCCGCATAGTTGATGTAAGTATGTATTTGATACCTTGATATTCTTCTTTCAACTCATTTTTAATTTTTGTTGCCATAATAATCACCAGTTTGCTTTCACGTTTTCAAAGAGATTATTCGCCCATTTTATGGCTTGTTGGTTTTCAGATGTTAAAAGTCTATTTTGATCAAAGCTACCGTCATTTTTAAAAAGTCCTAAATTAGTATTTTTATCAGATATAATCAAATATAAGTTTAAATTATCTTTTAATTCATGTACTTTTAAACATCCGTTTTCAATACTTCTCTTTTTAATTTCCGGGTCTATACTGTCTATTAAACTTTCAAAAATTTCATCATTTATTATTAATTCAACATTACCTCCTTTTTGTAGTACCTGTTCAATAATAACAGTACAAATTTTCATAGAACTTTCCAAATGCTCACACAAAGAGCAAAAACAATAAGGTGAATGATATAATATGTATATGAAAACTGATAAAGAACTACTAAATGACTTCACAACAACAAGAAACCTCAAACCAACCACAATAGAAAGCTACACAATATTCATAAAAAACTACACAACACAACAACAAAAATCAATGGTGGAGTTAATCAAAGAAGCAGAAAACGAAGAAGAACAAGGCATACGATGGAAACACCGAACCCTCAAAAAGAGATTAATCAGTTACAGGACATACCTATACCAGAATTATATGTCCAGTACTGCGAAAATGATGTTCAGTAAAATACTAACAATCTACAAACATTACGAAATAGAAATCCACGACCTCCCCAAACATCAAATAAATGGGTATCAGAACCCACCAATCACTTTCAACGATTTACCTGACAAAGAAATAATAAAAAAAGCATTAGACATCAGTAAACCACGAATGAGAGCAATAATCCTATTCATCAGCAGTAGTGGTTGCGGTAGAAGTGAAACAGTAAATCTCACAATACAAGATTTCATAAATGCAACAAGTGACTACCACAACAGTACTGAAATCTATCCTGTACTAAATGAACTGAAAGACAAACAAGACATAATTCCAAGATGGGAAATATGCAGAAACAAAACCAACAAATTTTATACAACATTCACAAGTCCCGAAGCCACATCAGAACTGATAAACTATCTCATCTCATCAAACAGAACCTTACAAAATACAGACAGATTATTCAATGTCGGCATAAAATACCTCAACCGATTATTCAGAGAAACCAACGACAAACTAGGATTAGGGAAAAAAGGCAGTTACATCAGATTAAGACCCCATATGCTTCGTAAATATCATGCAAGTCAATTATTCAATGATGGTTGCAGTATTGAATTTGTTGATGCATTGCAAGGACGTGGAAAAGACACAACACACTCCTCATATTTCATGGAGGACCCTGAAAAACTACGAAAACAATACATTAACCATTTAGATTGCTTAATGATTAACTGGAATAATATCACTTACAAATCACCTGAATACTTGAATTTGGAGCAGAAATATCAGGCTAAAAAAGATGAAGTTCAGGAGATACATGATCGCATACAGACAATTGAAAAAATATTGTTTAGTAATGATCCGGATTTGCGGAATGTGCTTGATGATGTATAGTTTTTTCAGGTTTTTGTTTGAAAGTGACCCATGTATTTTTCTGAAATTTGCTGTACAATTAAGTGGTAGGTTAGTGTTTTTGTTGAACGAATGCTTGTTAAAGGTTTATCGGAAGGTTTAAATATTCAGAAGCATAATAAGTATAATTGGACAAAGATATTTATATTAACGAATTATAAAAATAGTATTCGCAATAAATATTGTAGGTTCATCTGGTGTTGGAGCACCTCACCTACAAATTATTGCAGGCTACATAAAATAAGATACCGCACAAAGGTGAAAGTATTTCAGTAACCAATATTATATTTATGGCTAAATCTTATTTAAGGTTTAGGATTTATGGAAAAGAGCAAAAAGAGGCTATATCATTCGTAGCGAGAGCTATCGTTGATTGTGTGTTTGTTTTTTTAAAAAAAATAATAGGTTATTTTTCTAATTTTTTAGCGATTACTATTATTTTGTTATCTGTAATATCTACTTCCCAGTCCATAGTATCTCCTGGTTTTACATTTAATACTTTCACTATTTCTTTCGGTAATCCTACTCGTAGTGATTTAGATTTGGGGTTTGCATAATGTATTTTGCTTTTATAGTTGAACATTATCATATGCTCCTTGTTTGTTGTTTTATGTATATATATTTGGTATTTTTGTAGTTATATACATTACTAAAAAGTAGATACCTAAATAGATACTTTTATATAGTATAAAAACAAAGTATTATATAACAAGTTAAAATTGATAGGTTGGAGCTTATCAATGAAAAAACTTGGCACAAAGGTGAAAGAAATGAACGAAATGATTAACCGTGGTTTCGACCACATAGGTGAAGCATATCAAAACCACTTCGATATGCTCAAAAAAACAATAGCAACCGAACATGAAGAATTAAACCGCATGCAAGTAATTGCATGGGCAACATTCTTCCAGGAACAAAGAATTCCTGAAACATACATTCCATGCCTTAATAGTGAGTTATACGAACAATTAAGGGAAATCATGAACCAACCATTCAGTACTCCTGTAGGGATTATTGAAGACCTTGAAATCAGCTTGGTTTATGAAATCATGGAGGCTGAATAAGTATGTCCTCCAATAACCCTATTTTTAACAAAATAAGTACTGAACATCCTGAATTCAACAAGATGCAAGTACTCACATTGACTGCTTTCTTTGAGGAACACATGATTCCTGAAAGTTACACAGTTAATATTGATGAAGAAATATATGCAAGATTGAAAAACATAATCTGCCAACCATTAAATGCACCAGCAGACATGGTTGAGGAAATGGAATGTGATCTTGTATTCAATATTATGGAGGCAGACAATGTCTTCTAAAAATACTATTTTTCCAAGAGAATTCCTCATTCATCACAACCGTATCAGTGATGAAGAAAGACTTCGTCTTGAATTAGCAGGATACTATTTTTTTAAAAAATTGTCTGCGGAAAAAGGAGATGATTAAACATGGTACAATTATCTCCTGAAGAAATCATGGATGAAAGAATCTTTGATTACCTCCACTGCAGACAAACAGCAGAGGAAAAAGAATGGGAATTAAGGATTCGTTATGAAGAATTCCTCCAACAAGAATTATCTGAAATTCCACATTGGAGGGATTAGTTATGGATAATCAAACAATCCGTAATGCCTTCAGAGAACTCAAGGAAGACCAGAAAATGGTCTTAACCTGTGCAGACCACACATATATCCTCTATCAAAAGGATATTATATGCTCATCTTCTGGAAATGACCTTCAAATCACAAGCGGATATACTGCAAGTGGTGATTCAAGAGGGATCTCACAGAGCAAAACTGAAACAATGTATATCGATTGTACTTATGTACAATCTGCAGTTATTAAAGACAGGGAGAAATTCTAAATGAAACTATTTCATAGGAAACCTGAACCTGTAAGGTTGCACAAACCTGAACCAAGATTATGGTGTAGGATTAATTATTTCTGCATAGAAAATGCAGGAATAATACTATTCCTCATAACCTTACTCGTACTAATTTTAACAGTAATTGTCACCTGCATGATTGTAGGAGCAAATGGAGGGTGTTTAGAAAGTACAAACTACTACACTCACCTAAAAAACATTTAAAACGGAGGAATATTTACATGATTACTGAAACAATAAAAAAACTAAACAAAGAATTATGTGATGCTGAAAAAGAAGGCATCACATTATTAGAATCACATCTTGACGCAGATAGTGACCTGAAAATGAAAGAATCCCACATCTTACTTACAACAAATAAGGAAGATTGGAAAACATTAGGAATCACCAACGAAGCAGGTCGTAAAGCATATATTCGTAAAGAATGTGAAGACCTGCAAAAAGAAGTAGACCACACAAGTCTACAATTGGAAATCAATAAAACAATGCAGAAAAGCCTCAAAAGAAGATTAAACTTCTGCATGACACTACTACAACAACAAGGAGAATAAAATATGAAGTATTTAACAAATGCATTCAGTATACAAATGTTACGTGAGCCTAACTGCCTCGTTAGCTTCCATGAACTCGAATATGATGAGTTCAAAGCATTATCCTACGATGCATACAGTATGATAGGACATGAAGACCTCGCAAACATATTAGGGGTTAAATATAATCGTGAAAACATCAAACTCAACAAAGATGATGTCTGCTTCGTAGCCCAAGTATGGGGAGGCAGATTACCAGAAGGAACCAACGAATTACCTGAAGGAGTAGAATTAAGATTCTACTGTGTAAAAATCATAGAAAACCTCAAAATAGGAGAATAAAAGTATGTTAGAATTTGAAGACAAAAAAGAATTAAAAAAGAAAGTACTCATCTATGGAGAGGACGGAAGTGGTAAATCCACATTCGCAGAAAACTACTGCACAAAAAACAATCTAAAAGCAGTATGTATAGATGTAGAAAAAACCAACTTCACCAACATTCCCATAGTTAAATGTGACTTGGGAAATGATAAAAAAGCAGTGAGAAACATTAAACAAGTAATTGCTGATGTTTCCGAATCAAAATATGATACACTAATCATAGATGGGGTAAGCACATTACTGGAAATACTTGTATCCGACGCAAGAGGATTAGCGAAATACAGCGATCGTGCAACCAACTTCCAAAATATCCTCCAAAAAGCATTGAATAGTAAATTAAACATCATATTCATAGGACAAATCGACATGGAAGTAATACACACAGAAGAATCACAATCAAATAAGCAAATCATCAAGATAAACAGTTTAGTGAATGAAAAATACTTAACTGTGAAAACTGGTGATGGAGATGCTGCAAAATACAATTACATAACTAAAAAATTAAGGAAATGATTAAAATGGAAATTACAGATGTAACAAACAAAAGAAACACAATCGATGACATCATTATTGAGGAAGAATTCATCGAAGAAAAAGAATACACTGAAGAAGAACAAATTCGTATGGGATATGCATCAGCATATCCTGAAGACTATGTTGATGACACAATCACCATCAATGCATTCTATCTTGGGGAAATGGATGTAAATGAACATAAGGAAAAAAAGAATGGTGGAGAATATCATAGTAGCAAATGTGTGCTGCAATGTTACAATGATGCTCAAGAAGTGAAAATCCCATTCTTTATTGAAAATTTCAAAAATTATGAAAAAGAAACAGATACCTTAAAAGTTCAGGGAAACAATGTTCTTGCTCGTTTGATTAAAAAATTAAAAGGTGGGGATAATAACAAGTTTACTGTTAAATTTGAGGATTTAAGAGAGTTAATTAACAATACTCATGATGTAAAAGTCACAGTTAAACAAATCACTAAATATGGTGGTTTCAAAGAATGTACAATTGAATAAAAGGGAATTATAATGAGTACTGGAAGAATACTAACCGATAAAGAAACAGAAGCAATCATAAACACCTATGACAGCTTCACAGGAGGATACACAGACATACAATTAGACAAGGAAATAATCCCCTCACTAATCCAGTACATGAAAGACGAATACATCGAAAAAGAAACCTGTGGATACATCATCAGCCAATGGAGTCCACTAAAACACGATGAAAGGATAGAACAAATCTACAATGGTTCTATCCCACCCATACCTGCAAGAACCAACCTAATGACAATCCTCAACAAAGAAGACTACCACAACATTGAAAAAGCCATAGAACCACAAAAACACGAAGGCACAATATGGGAAACAATCGACAACCACACAAGATATGTGGTGAACTTCAAAACCAAGGAAATCTACCAGGAAAAAGAATCAAGGCAGAAAGAAGGACACCCATTAATAACCACGGTCCTTAAATGTGTTCCTAAGGAATTAATAGTCTATGACACTATCCTATTGGACCAGCCACGGAGTTTTAAGGTTACATGGGAGTCAAGATTAAGTACAAGACCATTCACCACTGCAGGTGAAGCAGGTGGTGCAACAGTCAAAGAAATAGAAGAATACTTAATCAATGCCGGTTGGAGCTCATCACCACGACTTGTAGGTGGAGCAGTATCCGCCACAATTAACAGTTTCATTAAAAACGATTTAGCAGTTGTTCAAAAGGATATTGACAATCCTGGATTCTATTATGATAGTGAAAAAGACATGATTATCAGTATTAAAAAAGAGGTCCGGGAACCTTCACAGGCTGAATTGTTGGAGGCAGTCAATGTCTTAAATCAACTTGGAGATGTCTTTAAAAATAACACTTCATTGTTAAGTACTGTTTTAAAATGGGGATTGTTAAGCATATTCAGTTATGCGAAAAAACAAGTGGGAAAATGGATGCCATGGCTATATTTAAAAGGTTCAGCTGGTTCAGGTAAAACCACACTTGCAAAAATAATTCTATACCTGCACGGAACACCCACACCTGAAAATAATATAGGTGGATCCGGTTTCGACACACAAGCTCGTGTAGGAGCAAAACTATCAAAATCATGTGACCCACTACTGGTCAATGAACCTGCAGGGGCATTCAACAGATACAGTGTTGTGGAAATGATAAAAGTATGTGTAGAATCCATTACAGGTAGGGGTAAAATGATTGGGGGAAGTTACAGGCAAATACCTGCATTCTCCCCAGTAGTATTTACTGCGAATCAGTATTTGCCTGAAGATGATGCATTACTCCGTAGATTCTATGTGTTAAGTTTCAGTTACAGTATGAGGAAAACAGAGGCAGAGAAGAAGAATTTTGAAAGAAAATTCAATATTGACTCACCTGACAGAAGCTCATTAAGGGCATTGCATTATCTTGCAGATGCAGTAATCTGCGAAATAATAGCAAATCCCACATACCTCTATGATGACTGGAGAGAATGTATTGACTCAATACTATCACTTATCAACGCAGACATGGACGGAGCATTACCAGAATGGTTATTCAGTTGGCAAGAGTCAGAATCATTAGAAGATTTTGACAATACACAAACAGAAGACATTAGAATGTTCTTTAATGAACAATTCAATCAAGCAAGGAAGAAAATAACCTTGCGTGACGAGAATGGTTTCATCACAGACCACGAAATCGAAGAAGACAGTACAAGTCTTGATTTCGAGGATATTAACTGGAACATTATAAATAACCGCATGTTTTCATGGGCATTACCGAAAATCAGTCGTAACCATACAAAATATGTTTGTTTCACTCAAGGCTTAAGAAAAGCAATTAGTGAGAATATTGATTTTTGTAGTGACCTGAAAAGCATTGGAGAATTACTGGGTTGGAAGTATACTACGGTTAATTTTGGGAAGTCACAGGCGAAAGTTTTGAAGGTGAATTTTAGTGAGTTTATGGAATTTTTATATCCAAATTTGGAGTGGGATGATGAAATTACCTGAAATTACCTGAACATTACTTGGAGGTTAAGTAATTTCGGAAAATCCTTTAGAGTGAGTTATTGAGTGATTGGAGGATTTTCCATAGGTTATTTTCAAGTAATTTTTGAAGTTACTCAGCCGGGGAGAACATACCTACTATAGAAAAAAAACATGAGGACATATGCAAGTAATCAAGTAATTAAGTAATTTCAAAAGTTATGAAACCACTAAGTAATCAAGTAATTAAGTAATTTCAAAAAATAGGTGATGAAAAAAATGACAACTGAAAATAATATTTGCTACTACTCAAAAGGAACAAAACATGAACTATGCCCACATCAAAACTGGTGCATATTCAATCCTGAAAGAATAAAATTAGAAGAAACAATAAATAAACTAACTAAATTATTAGAAACAGCTGAAAAACAATACAATCAGCAATTAATTAATGGTGAAGAATTAATATTTACAGAAGAAGATTTAATAGCAATTAAAAATGATTTGAAGAATATTAAAGAATATGAAAAAAAGGGGATAAAAAATGATGACAGTCAGTCTTGATCCAGACAATCCTAACATAGTATATAGTTACAGAATACCTGAAGATGACATTCTTTGGAAAAACATAACTCGACAAGAATTCCTCAACAGGTTAAAAGACCATTGGAACATAACCGAAGAAGAACCTAAAGTTTGTGTAAGCTATCCCGATTATCATGACAGATATGATAAAGAAAAGTTAAACCAGAAATATCCTGTGACAGATTCCAAATTAAGAGAAACATCATATTATGTTTATGATTTCAGATACCATATGTTTTATAATCATAGAAAAACAACTTGGCGGTTCGTACCTGAAGAAGTAATACAAATGATTAAATTAGAGAAAGCAGGTTATACTATAAAAGAAATTTATCAGAGTAAGGATTTCATTTATGATGTTGTGAGTCTTGAAACTTTATACAAATGGTTCTCATCGTATCATGAAGGAAAATTGAATACTGCAATCAGTTTTATGATTGGTAATCATAATTGGGTTGGTGATAAGCCTTTGAAAAAGGATTATATTATGAGGAGGATTTAATATATATGAAAAGTTCTGATTATGGATACTTTTTATTAAGTATCATTTTTATTGCAATAGCGGTTTATAATATTATAGTTTTATATGTTTGCAGTTATATTGTAGGGGTAGTATTTGGTTTAAATGGATTAGTATACTATTGTAGTGTGTTCCTATTATGGTTAATAATGGGAGGAATACTCGCAAAACTAACATAAAAAGGGGGTATAGGATAATGGAAGCAGATTATACAATAATGACAAAAGAAGAATTACAACGAAGAATAAACTACGACAAGGAATTACTGTTACTACCAACAATGTATGATAAAATGAACGAAATGGTGGCACAAGACAGAATACAATGTGAAAAAGAATTACAAAACAGAAACACAAAAAATTTCAAGATCGTGGAAAATGATTACAGTGTCTGGGATAATTATGATTTATTTAAAGAAATGTATTATAATCATCTTGAAATAACAAAACAAGAAATTAAAGAGAGATTAAAATTATCCGAGTCACAATACGCCACCTTGTTAAAGGAATGTATGAATGAAACTGGTCTTAAAAGACAAGGCACACTTAATAAATTAGTACCAGTATCAAAGAAGGATTTTGGGAGTAATTTTTGGGATAAGTATGCAGAGTTTGAGGAATTATACCTTCATGATTTCACCATCGTAAATGCAAAAAGCCTTCGCGAAATACTCAACTTGAACCTGTACGAGTACAATAAATTACGGGATAAATGCATTAACAGGAACAAGAGGAAAAGAACCAGTCAATTTGACAAGTTAATCCATATTAAAGAAGATGATTAAGTATGAATTTCAGAATAATCGAACCAACACAACAACAAGAAGAAGCAGAATATAAACTATTCAAAAAATACTACAAAAACAGACTGGACCTGACAATCCAAGAAATACAAACAACATTACAAATCGGACCATCCAAATGGCGAAGATTCACAAGAAGACTTAAGGAAGAGGAAAAAATCATAAGGTCACCAGGAACACATAAAATTGTAGAATATGATGAAACAATAAGGACCAGGGGAAGACCAAAATTAACTTTTAAAGAGTTTGAAGAGTTATATTTGAAATTTAAAGAGTTATATGAGAATAGATTAGATTTAAGTAAAACAATGATATTGGAGGAGTTAAACATAACAAATTATACCTATCGCAAGTTAAGACACAGGTATACTTGTGAAACTGGTATGATTAGACATTCAAATACATATTGTACTAAACTGGTGAAAATATGAGTATTATTAGTGATGCATTAAAAGAAAACCCGGATTTAAGCATTGATGAAATCCTGAAAAAACACAATGTCAACCTGAATGATTGTATGAAAATTACAACATTACAATGCAAAACAAAAAAAAATCCGGTGAAATACATACATAGAGTACATAAACATTATCAAATAACCAAACAAGACCCTGAAACATTGAAAAATGTTTATTACGGAATGTACCGTAATATGGAGGAGGCTAAAATGGTTCGTGACAAATTAATAGAATATGACTGGGATAAAAACAGATTAAATGAAATATTAACAGAATTAGGTGTTGAGAGAACAACAAGAAAAACAGGGAGGTATAGTTTATGAGTGTGTTAAGTGACAAAGACATTATGGAAAGATGGGAAGAGTTATTTCCGTATACTGATAACCTATTAGCTTGTTTACAAAATCGAGTTCAACCTGCAAGTGTTGATTTGCAGTTAAATAGAGTACTTAAAAATATTGATGGTGAAACATTCTATTTAAATGAAAAAAATAAGTATGTATTGCAACCTGGTGAATTCATATTAGGTTCAACAGTAGAATATGTAACACTTCCTCATGATATTGTTGCTCGTGTTGAAGGTAGATCAAGTGTGGGAAGGTTAGGTGTGATGGTTCATGTGACTGCAGGGTATATTGACCCTGGTTTTATAGGTAATATTACCTTGGAGTTGTTTAATTGTAGTGATAAACCTTTTCAGTTGAATTTTGGTGATTGTTTGTGTCAGATTGTTTTTGAAACATTAAGTAGCTCTTGTAAACAGCCGTATGATGGAAAATATTATGGTGATACAGGTGTTGTTTGCAGTAGATGGGGGTTGGAAAAATGATTGATTTGTTAATAATTATTTCAATCATATTCTGTGTTATTTTTATAGCAGATATTATTTTAACATTTAGGAGTATAAGAAAAGAACCGGAACGATTTGCTGAAGCAATAAATAAGATGAAGTGGGAGAGAACTGGGAGAACTACATTGGAAACTAATATTAGTTTATTAAACAGTGAACTTAATATTTTACTTCATAATGAAAATGCCTGTGAAGAAGTAATTTGTAGTGTTAATAGGGAGATTTCAATGTTGCATAGTAAAATTAGTTTAATTAACAATACAAATTTGGTTCAAAAAGCAGGGCATATAAATGATTCCCAGATAAGAACATTAATATTTAAACCAGAACTCATGGATTTACTAAAAACCACTGAAAAAAGAGCTACAATAAGGAAATCTGATAAAGGATTGAAAAAAGGAGATATTGTGAGATGTGTGGCGACTGATGGGAGTTCAAAAGCATATCGAAAAGTACAAAAGATTGAACAAGTGAAATTTAAAAACTTACATTATAGACATGCTAATCGTGAGGGGTATCATCATGTTGAATTGTTGAAACAGGAATTAAAAAGTAGTTATCCAGATATGAATGATGATACTGTTTTATATCAAATTATATTTGAGTTACCAAAATTTCTTTGGGAGTTGTTTTAGAATGTATTTTTATAAAATAAAAGTCCATCACCCATTATTTAAGTGTGAAAAGATTATAATGATGCATGATGATTGTTTTGATAATCATCAGTTGAATGTTATTGTGCAAGAAGCATTTGATGAATGTATAGAGAAATATTGTAACAAACCATTATTAGAAAAGGGAAAGGAAGCCTGTAGAATGGAAGTTGAAACCATTTTTAAAGAGTATCTCCCGTTACAATTAAAAAATCATGGATTTAAGAATATTAAAATCAATGAAACCTGCTCAATAATGAGTGGGACATTATTCTGTGATAATGGAGTAAATAATCCTGTATTAATGGATAGATATAAAGATGAAACACTTCCTCCCTGTAAAAAATGTATGAGAGAAACATATTTTGATTATCATGGTAAATGTTTTGTACCTAATACACGAAAAGACACTAGCCTACCTACTACTCGTGTTGTGAAAACAATTCCTATTGATTTAAATGAAGAAGATGAAAATAAATATGATTTTAACATAATTGTATTAAAACAATATTTCATTAATTCTAATAAGTTAGTAGAAGACTCAAAAATAGCAGATGCTGCCCTTGAAAATATATTAAATAATAACAATTTTAAAAATTTTTATACAGAATGGGGAGTAAACGCAGACGGTACACACGAAGGAGATATTTTCTGTGAGTTGGATACTGATAAGGATAAAGAAAAATTTAAAAAACTGTTAGATGATTACGGTTTTGTCCTTAAAGATGGTGAAGATGGTTTTTGGATAACTGGGGTGAAAGAATGAAAGTAAAAGAAATAATTGAAATATTACAGAAACATAGTCCTAATCGAGAAATAATATTCTTAAGCGGTAACAAGATATATACAGTTAAATCTGACGACCCAGACCAAATAATTACAGGATTTACACAAAAATACTTAGATAATATAGCTGTCATGCATCTTAAAAGAGGATTATGACAGAAAAATGGGAAGTTGAATAAAATGAAGGTAGGAAGACTAATTGAACTATTACAAAAAGCATCTCCTGATGCGGAAGTAATGTATAAATTCACAACAGATGGCTATACATACTAATCAAATATAACCATATTAGAACTTGAAGGTCTTGAAACTTATAACAGACAGGATGTTTTAAAAAAAGTGGTGATGAGAAATACTGCATACTGTCAATAAAAGGATCCTTATCAATATAATCCTAAAAGAGTGAGGAATTAAATGATTAGTTGCACTTATGAATTAGAAAAGGATGAACTGAGGTATAACACACTATCTGAATATGATGAGGAAATAAAAAGGATAGATGAAATATTAGATAATTTTAAAGAATATATTAACAATTTTCCTCAAGAAATGAGCATTAAACCGGTATATATTTTTATGGAATATCTTCGTGAGGAATTAAAAAAAGAAAAAGACAAATTAGAAGAGAATTTATATTCCGAGGAGAAAAATAAATGAGATTCAAAACCCTACTCCAATACGATGATGAAATAAGAATGTATGATACAATGTTGGATATTTTTAAGAAATGTGTTGAAGAATACTCTGAAGAGATAGGAGGAGAACTGGATTATGAATTTCTTAGATATGTTCAGGGTGAGTTAAAAAAAGAAAGGGATAATTTAGAATTTTATAAAGCTACTCAAGAAGCTTTTGATAGGTGTGATGATTCTAAAAAAGGCATGTCTGTAGAAGAGTTTCTTAAAGAGTTAGAGAGATGGTGTTATGATTGATGAGAAATTATTATTAAAGTTCATTAGAACAAAAAAAGAGGAAATAGAAGAAGAAGTTTTCTCTAATTATAAAAAACATACAAAAACTTTGGAGAATATGGAATCAATGGAAGCTGTAACTGCTATTATTGATATTCATATTTTGATGAATCTTACTCGTGTTCTTAATGAGTTGATTGAAATAATTGAAAGTGGGAAATTTGATGTGATTGAAAATCCAAAAAAGGGGGATAAAAAATGAAAATCGACAAAATAAGTGGAAAAATAAGTGAAGAGTATAAAAAACAAGAATTGAATAGACAAGAATTTCTTACAAGGATAATGAAGCCTACTAATCCTTATGAGAAACACAACTCAAAACAACTTGCATGTGAGTTTATAGAGGATTTTACACGACAAATAAACCGTTCAATCATGGCGGAAAATCAGATATTAATAACAGAATTAAATAGTATTAAGAAATTACTAAATGACTTGTATGATGAAATAAATGGAAATTACATAGAAACATTAGGAAGAGATGATGAATTAGCTATTGATTGTGCAGATGCACAATTACAGTTAATTAAAGAAATAATTGATAGAGTGGAGAAAATATGACTAAACAAACAATATGCGTGGATTTTGATGGAGTATTGAACGAATACAATGGTTATGAGGAAGGTAATCTTGGCGAACCATTAAGTGGTTCACAAGACTTCATCAAAGAACTTCGTAAAAAATATAAAGTGATAATATTAACAAGCAGACCAAAAGAACAAGTAATTAACTGGTTAAGTAATAATGGTTTCCCAAGTATGGTGGTAACTAACCGTAAACTTCCAGCTGTGGCTTATATTGATGACAGAGCAATACCATTCAATGGAAATTACAAACAAGTACTAAGCAAAGTAAAAGACTTCAGACCATATTGGGTGAAAATATATTACAGATTATATTATACAGATACTGGTGAAACTATAGCATTATGTAATACTGTGGATGATGCACTAATTATCGGGGAAAAGCATTATAGAAAAAGAAGTATTGATATAGAAGAATTAGAAGGGGTGTTAGAATAAATGTTAATCAACATAAACATTATCGTATTAACAATTGCAAGCATCTTAATTATACTATTATTTTATAATTTGTATCAGACTCACCAAATGAAAAATAGGATATATGAACAAGTAAATCCTACTGAAGACTGTAAAATAAACAGGTTTGTGAAGACACAGTATAAACAATTAAAACAATGGGAAATAAAAGACCGAATGCGTGATGTACAACCAATTGTTGTATGTGTGCGTAATGTGCCTGAGGATATTGCAGAGGAAATAATAACCTATAGTTTAAAATTAATGGAGGAGAAGATGAAATGAAAACAGTACATTTAAACATACACGATGACCTGCACCAGTACTTGGTAAAAGTTAAGGAGGAAGCAGGTAAAACAGATTATAATATTAGTATGTCTGATATTATCCGTGCAAGTATAGTATTCTTCCTCACAGACTTGAATATATATGGATATAATGAGAAACAGGCATTACAGCTAATACAAGCACAAAACAGTTTATACAATGAACACAATTATAACAGGTTAAATGATTTACCGTTCAAATAAAAGGAGGAGTAATATAATGGAAGTAGTTATCGACAGTAGAGAACATCACCGAATAAAAACCGCAAAACAATACTATCAAGAACATGACTGTAAAGTACAAATAAAAGAACTACCCATAGGTGACTACCTATTTGATGATCAGGTTGTATTTGAATACAAAACCCAAACAGATTTCATAAACAGTGTCCGTGATAATCGTGTATTCAGACAAACAATAAGACAACAAGAAAACTACCCATATCATTTCATAATAATCAGTGGAACTGATAAAGACCTCACACACTTATTATATAGTAAATATAATGGGAGATACGGACACTTCACAATCAAACAATACACTGGTGCAATCGCAAGGTTAAACACCTACACTACAGTGATACAAGTACCAACCGAGAAACAAGCATACCGAATGATGATAACACAAGCACAAAAATGCCTAACCAATACTATGGGTACCGTGCAAACAAGTAAAAAACAGGTAATACACGAACCTATGGCTTATAAAATATTAGCTTATTGCATACCTGACATCAGCAATACCAGAGCAAAGAAAATAACAGAAACCCTAAAACTTGAAACCATGAATGACCTGACAACATTAACATTAACAGACTTAACAAGTGTACCTGGAATTGGGGAAAAAACAGCAGAAAAAATACTACAAAACATATGAAAACTATAAAATGTAAATGGTGTGGAAAACCATTCACTAAAACACACAACCGACAAATATACTGCACACCACGATGTAGTTACTATGCAGGTTTGGAAAAAACAAATAACCGAGTCAGAAAATACCGATTACAAAAAAGAAAACAATTTGGTTATGAATCCGTGAAAAACCTGGGAAGCGGACATCTCGGACCTCACCCTGATACGAATATGGTGAAAGAAGCAGTACTTGTACGGAAAGAAAAAAACAGGTATAAGTTGTAAATCGTTACACTGTATATATAGAAGAAAAGGAGGAAATATTATTTTTAGGAATTTCCAACATGATCACATACCAGTACCTTGTACAAGTTGTCACAGTACTTGCAGGTTATTATATGACAAGCATCATGACCAAGTATTCTGTGAGAAATGTGGTTTAATAATATATGAAACAGGGAAAGTCCACGAATAATAACCCCCTCCTCCTATATTTTTAATAATACTTTATTTAATTAATAAATATAATAGAGTGAATATATATGAATAACGAACTATTAGGAAACATAACCACAATAATAAAATTTATTGTAATGACCATAGCACCATACCTCGCATTAACCGCAGACATGCAAAACCAACTAATCGCACTAACCGTAGCCATAATCGGATTCATATTAGCCTACTTTGATGCGAAACACCCAAACACCATAATCGACACCACCAAAAATTGTGATACTGATGACACCACATAATAATTTCTGCTACAATGAAAACAGAATAACCACACTCGAAACCAAAGCCAACCACCGCCAACACGAAATATCAGAATTTAAAAACCGTATAGACAAACTGGACAGCAACCTTGACAAACTATGCGTAAATGTCGCAGAAGTCACCAGTGTACTATCCACACTCAAATGGGTGATTGGAATCAGTATAGCATTGTTCGGAGGAATCTTTGGATTTTTAATCATAGGATTAATCAAGCTACTATAAAAATTATATAAATTACACAATAAAAAAAAGGATGGATTGAAATATGGAAATAGAACATATTAAAATAACAGATTTAAAACCAGCGGAATATAATCCTCGTAGAATTAGTGAGGAGGATTATCAGAAACTAAAAAACAGTATATCCACTTTTGGATTGGTGGATCCGATTATTGTTAATTTGAAGAATATGCATATCGTTGGTGGACATCAGAGATATGATGTCCTGTTGGATGAGCATATGTTGGATAATGATTTCGTGGCTGAGTTGCCTATGGTCCGGTTGGGTGATGTTGGTTTTGTGTTCACTGATACCAGTTTGAGTATTGAGGATGATGCTCATGAGAAGGCTTTGAATTTGGCTTTGAATAAGATTAGTGGTGATTGGGATAATGATAAGTTGAGTATGGTGTTGGAGGATTTGGAGGATTCTGATTTGGATTTGGAATTAACAGGATTTGAGGAATATGAATTAATGGAATTAAAATTTAATAATGATATAGAATATGATGATAATATTTCGGAGTCTGATTTATCAGAGAATACATCTTCCAAGGAAGTTAAGAGGATAATTTGTCCTTATTGTGGTAAGGAATTTGATGAAAACTAATTTTTGGTAAGTGGTTTGATGAAAGTATATTGTGCTGAACCTGGAAGCATTATTAAGGAGGTTTTTATGAAAGTTTATTGTGCTGATTCTCAAGATATAATGAACAATCCACAAATTTTAAAAAAACTACCCTCATTTAACATATTAACAAGTTTCTATTACATCAAAGATTTATCAATATATTTACCCTTTACGAACAACATATTAATTGATAGTGGAGCATTCACCTTACAGCAAAAGAAAAAAGCAAACTATACCAAATATTTTAAAGAGTATTGTAAATTTGTGGAAGCACATCATAACAACCCTAAAATACAAGGTTTCTTTGAATTAGATATACATGAAAAAGTAGGATATAATCAAGTATTAGAGTATAGGAAAGAATTATTTGAAATCACATCTAAAATAATTCCAGTATGGCATAAACCATTAGGTTTAAATGAATACAAAAAGATGTGTGATAATTACAATTACATCGGTGTGAGTTGTGTGAAAGACAGAAGCATACCTTCTAATAAGTATGGTTCTTTTGTAGGATATGCTCATCAACATCAAACAAAGTTTCATGGTTTAGGCATGTTAAGACCTAAAATTTTAGATAAAGTGCCTTTTGATAGTGTTGATGGAACAAGTTGGTTTAAAGCAGCTCGTTTTGGTAAAAGAAAAAACCGTAAAATCAACACGAATTATATCAAACAGAATCGTGTTAATTTAGTGTTCCTTGAATTATTAGACCATATACGGTTTCAAAGAAAATATGAAGAAAAATGGAAAAATTATCAAATAAAACAAAATTTTAAGTATGGAGGAAACCCAAATGCAAAAACCATCAAAAACAGAATTATTCAGTATATTAGCAAGTATATTTTGTACTTGTTTAATCATAAGCAACATATTAGCATACAAAACATTCACAATATTTGATATAGTGCTACCCTGTGCCGTAATCATATTCCCTGTAGTGTATATTGTGAATGATGTACTCGCGGAAATCTACGGATACAAGAAAGCAAGAAAAGTAATTTTTTTAGGATTTTTATTAAATTTATTAGCCATAATCTGTTATCAAATAAGCATAATGTTACCAGCACCAGTATATTTTACAGGTTCTGAAGCATTCGCAACAGTGTTAGGTAATACTAGTCGTGTGTTATTAGCTAGTTTCACAGCATACATCATTGGTTCTTTAGTGAATGCTTATCTTATGACATATCTTAAAAGAAAAGCCGAACAGTATCTGTTCATGAGATGTATTGTGTCCACCTTATTTGGTGAAGGTTTAGATGCTATTTTATTTATTTCAATCGCATTTTATGGCACCATGCCTTTAATAGTCTTATTGACCATGATTGTTGCTCAAGCATTGTTTAAAACAGTTTATGAGATTATCATATATCCTGTTACAAGGCATGTGATAACTTATGTTCGAAGTTTATCTGAATAAACTATTAAGAAAAAACAAAACACAATCCGAAAAGATAATTTTGAAATTAAATTTAAACGACAGAAAAATAATAAGAAAAGGAGGTACGTGTAAAATATGACAACACGATTAAACACCACAACCAGTAAAAAAATCTGTGACGAAATCAAAAGAGGACTACCCATCACCAAAGCACCACTACTCGCAGGAATCACCGCAAAAACATTCTACAACTGGTACAACCGTGGCAAAAAAGCCAAAAAAGGTAAATTCCACGACTTCTACAATCAAGTAGAAGAAGCTAAAGCCTATGCAATCGCTTTAAGAGTGGAAAACATTAGACAAGCTGGAGCAGAGGGGAACTGGCAGGCTGATGCTTGGTGGTTGGAAAGAGTAGATCCAGAAAACTTCAGCCTCAACAGAAACATCAAACTGGACGGAAATGTAAACACAAACATAGGACTAAAAAGCTTAAAAGATGTTATACAAGAAGCAGAAAAAGAAAACTAAACCATTTCAATGGGAACCCATCAGTAAAAAAAGCTTAAACTTTATAAAAAACAGTAATGCATGGATAAACATTGCTGATGGAGCAGTTAGAAGTAGTAAAACAATATCCTGCAGTGCAAGATGGATAACCTACCTAGCTAACAGTCCACACGATGAATTTTTAATGACTGGTAAAACCTCAAAAACATTGAAAAGAAATGTTCTGAACAATTTCAAAAAAATGCTAACCACAGAACAAATAGAATTCAAACATTACGAATACGATGGTTACATTGAAATATATGATGATGAATTAGGTGACAAAACATTATGGTGTATAGGTTTAAATGATGAAAAAGCAACAGACATCGTGGCAGGAATGACTGTTGGAGGATGGTATGCTGATGAAATAAGCAGATGTCCAAGGTCCGCTGTAGAAATGTGTATCAGCCGATGTAGTCTACCAGGTTCAAAAATGTTTTGGAATACTAACCCTGATAGTCCTTATCATTTCCTTTTTACAAATTATATTAATAATCAGGAATTAATAAGAAAAGGAACAGTAAAAGTTTGGAAATTTTTATTAAATGATAATTTAACATTAACACAAGAATACAAAGATAATCTCATCAGGGTTAATAAAAAGAAAAGTCCAATATTCTACAAAAGAAACATATTAGGTGAATGGGTTGTTGCTGAAGGATCAGTGTATCCCATGTTCCTAGAATCAGAAAACACTTATATACACCACCCACAAATGAGTACAATCAACATTTGCTGCGATTACGGAGTATCAACAGTCACAACCTTTGGAGTAATGGGAATACAAAAAAATCCGAAAGGAAACAAATATTATTTGATGGAAGAAACCTATCATGATGCAGAAGAAACACAAATAACACAAACAGACACACAAAGATGTGACACAATCGTTAAACTACAAAACAAACACCACCTAACCAAAAATAATACATTATACCTCCCTCATGATGCAGCAAGCCTCAAAACAGAAGCAATACAAGACCCAAGGGTACACATGACTATTAAAACCTATACTCCAAACACTTATGGGGATATAGAAGTAATACAAAACCTAATCGGTGAAAGAAGATTCAAAATACATGAAAGCTGTACACACAGTATCATACAAGCACAAACTTATAGCTGGGATAAAAAAGCACAACAAAGAGGAGAAGACACTCCATTGAAAGTAAACGATCATTGCCCGGATATGTGGAGAGGAGGAATATTAGGACCTCGTAACACAGGCAAAAAACAAATTTACCATGCTCCAAGAAGAATACAAGTATAAAATAATAGGATTTGAATATTTATGAATTGGTTACAGAAAAAATTAAGAAAACTACCAGGAATCCGCAAACCAGAATCAGAAGTTGATAAACTTCGCAGAAAATATGCGTGGAGTCTTGTACCTCGTAATAAACAATTACAATTAAATATAGGTACTTATTTTAAGGCAGCTAAAATGCCTTGGATACGAGTATGTCGTAGAGTAATTATCAATCGTGTATTAGGGTTGGGATACACCATAAATAATCCTGATAAAATAAGTAATGATCCAAATACTACTGGATATTTAGATAATCTTTTTAAAAACCCTATGGGACTTTCAGGTTCAAGTTTTTATGAAGCATACATTGACCAAACTTGGGATAGTTTCTTAATAACTGGTGATGGATTTACACGAGTACATTATGATGAAGTATTTGACAATACTCCAAATGGATTAGAATATATTCCAATGGAATGGATGAGTTACTACGAAGATACAAGTCAATGGGGTTTGAAATATGATATTGAACGATTTGAAAATGATGAGATAATCCATTTTGCAGAACCAAGTAAAAGAGGAGGAGTGTGGGGTGAATCATTAATCGATGCACTTGCAGAATATTTAACTTTACAAGTATATGGATTGAAATTTAACCGCAATGTCTTTGCGAATGATGGTATAAACCCTAATGGTGTTTTAAATTATGATATTAACATAGACCCTTTGGATTTAGAACGAGAAATTGAAAGAATTGAAAGAGATAAACACGAAAATCCTAATGGTACTTTAATTGTTCAAGGTGCAGAATATATTCAAACAAATAGCAGTAATAAAGAAATGCAATATATTGAATTAGAAAACCTTATACGGGATTTAACATTGTCAGTTTATGGTGTAACTCCTGCAGAAGCAGGTGTAATTGAATCCGGAAACATTGGTGGGGGAACTGGGGATAGTCAAAGAAGAACAGTGAAAGATAACCTTACAGGATGGTTGAAACTTTATGAAGGAGCACATAACAAAATATTAGGACACAATGCATTTGAAGAGTTATTCATGTTCAATGAAATTGATTTAGAAGACAAAGAAAAAAGAGCATCCATTGAAGATAAACAAATCCGTAACGGTACTACATTTATAAATGAAGTACGAGCAGGATATGGTTTAGACCCAGTGCCTTGGGGAGACGTACCTTTTGAAGAAAGAACACAAGTTAATCTGGATAATAATTATAGTACAGAATCATTGAAAAAATATAAAAACAATGTATACCGTGCAGGTTTGTTAAGTGAGTGGAGAAACAGATAATATGAAAATGCCTTACTCAAATAACTTGTCTTATGCGGAAAAAAGATACATGGAACATTTACTTGATGGAATGGATGAACAGTTAATCCGTACAAGTGAATGGTTAACTACACCTGAAGCAAGACAGTATTTCAGATTACATGCACAGGACGTGCAGGATTTCTTTAAAGAATCAGGTATTCGTGAAGAATTAAAACCATTACTCGAAGCTAATATTGAAGGAAGCGAAGCCTACATTAAACAATTCTACAAGATGGGAGCAGAATTAGGATATGCAGACCTTAACCGTAGATTATTATTCACTCCTGCAGACCAAGAAGCATTCTATTTCCTGAAAAAATATAATTTCGATTTAATCAAAGACCTGAACAAGGAATTACGGGAAGGAATACAGGAAGTAATAACAAGGTCAGTACTTGAAGGAAATGGTTACAAAGAAACCGCAAGATTACTATTAGAAATACCATTAACACCATTAGAAGATAGTCGTATCAGTTTAAGGCAAAGAGCAGAGATGATTGCACGAACAGAACATGCAAGAGCAGTTAATACAGGTACACTACAAGCTTACTCGAATATGGGGGTTACAGAAGTCAATATCCTAAACGTGGGAGATAGTGATGTTTGTGACTACTGTTTAGATTTAGAAGACAATAATCCGTACACTTTAGAGGAAGCAATGAACCTGCTTCCAGCTCACCCAAATTGCAGATGCTCATACACACCTGTAATTGATTCCATTAATCATGAAGCTGATCCGATTATTGTAAACTTGACTGAAGATTTCTAAATCGTTACACTGTACTATTGAAAGGCAGGAGTTACATTCATTTTTTTTATTGCGATTTACTTACTTCATCTTTTTTATACTCCTCCTTTCTTTTTTATCACCTAAACAAAAAAAATACACCACCAATGGGGGGGTAGGAAACCATCACCAACCTACAATTTAAAGCAATCGGTCCAATCATCACCAAAAACACTGCTAACGAATTATTGATTACTGGAGTAGTATCCACCACATCAGAAGACCTGTATGGGGATATTGTAACTCCTGAAGCTTTAGAATCATTAAGTAAGCAGTTAGTTGGTTTAAATGTATTCCTCGACCATAATTATGATTATGATAAAGTTATAGGAATAGTAAAGAGTAGTGAATTATATGATGATAAATTATACGCTACTGTTGCTGTGACAAAAGACTATCAGGAAGACATTAAAGATAAACTTGAATTCGGGGTGAACATTGGATTCAGTATTGGAGGATTCGCAAAGCGTTCAAAAAACAATCCAAAATTAATAGATGATTTTAAATTATTAGAAATTTCATTAACACTATTACCAGCCAACTTCGACAGTTACGGTTCAGTAACAAGTAAAAACGGAGTACTGGTTGGTAATTGTATAACAAAACTATGTTACAAAATGTTAAATCTTGAGAGTGAAAAAATGACTGAACAGGAACAATTAACAACCGAAGAAGCCACTAATTTATTCAACGAATTAATGGCAAACAAAGAAGAAGAAATCGAATCCAGAATCATGGAAAAAGTGAACAACAATATTAAACAACTTGTCGAAGAAGAAGTAAACACACAATTAGAAAACAATACGCCAAACCCCGAAGACAATCATCCTTCTGAAGAATTGGAAAAACACTTTAAAGAGATAACTAAAAATTTCATCGAATTAAAAGAAGACATAGGTAAACAACAAGAAGAAATGTTTAAAAAATATATTAAACAATCTACACCAACACCAACACCAACACCGGAACCTCCAGTGAAAAAAACTTATAATAACGAACAATTATATAAACAATTCAAATCCAACAAAGGACAAAACTTCTTTGAAAAATTAGGACTCACAGAATAGGAGTTTTTTTACATGACCAAATTAGATGAATTACAAACCCAATATTTAGACTTGAACAATAATTTAACCCATCTTCAAAAAGCATTTGATGATATGCAAACAGCACAACATGCTGATGCTGTAATGAGTGTTGAATATGATCCTGAAATTATCAAAAGGATTATTGAACAAACACCATTCACAGAGTTCTTAAGAGCACAAGGTTGTATAAAACCAACTACTAAAGTAAAAGTAGGATATAAAGAAAAAGTAAACCACACTACCTCTAATTGGATGTTAGAGGAAGATGACATTGCGAAAGCAACTCCTTCAGATTTCAGGAAAAAATATGCAACAATGAGTATTTTACATTATCCTGTAAGTATTGGTGATATTGCTCAAAAAGCAGGGGATTTTGATTTATTCGCTGATGAAATGAATGATGGATACATTGATTTAGCAAACAGTCTTGATAAAACCTTACTTGAAGGTAAAGGAGATAATAAAGACTTTAAAGGAGTATTCAATTCAATCAACACTAATACTATTGATTTAGGTGGGGATTTATTAACCAAAGGAGATTTAACAAGTGCATTTCAAGGTATAATTGATGAAGGAGGATACCCTACAGGTATCGTCTGTACCAGTGAAATCGCAGACCAAATCAACGACATATATTTCCCAGGAACCAGTAAAGCATTAGAATATGAATTAACTGCAGGATATAATGTAACAGCGATTGTTACAACCGCAGGAAACCGCATTCCAGTGATAGTTGATAGACATGTTGATACTAGTAAAGGTGAAAAATTAGCAATTATTGATTCCTCATCAATCAAAGTAAAAGAATTATTACCTCCAAGTGTTATACCATGGGCTAAAACAAGATTAAGTAACGACCAGTCAATTATACAAGTTATCACAGCATATATGGATGCAGAATATAAAAATGCTCAAATCACTGGTGTTGGAAAAGATACTAAAAGACCAGACCTCACCAGAACTGGTGATGTAAGTATTACAGTTCTAGGTACTGATGCAAAACCAGTTAAAGGAGCAAAATTACAATTCAAAGATGATAACAATAAAACCTTCAAAACTGGAGTAACTAATGCAAACGGTAAAGCTGAAGCTTCACAAATCCCATACGGAAATTATCATCTTTCATGGGATACACTACCATCAGGAGTTACTGAAATCACCCTTGCAGATTACGAAGTAAAAGCTAACCGTGCAGATATTCAATTAATCGTGCAAAAATAATTAATAAATGAGGAAGGTGATTAAACTTGGCTATAGAAATGCCTAAAAGATTCGAAGACATTTACCACTACCGTGAAGGTAGTGATAAATTTTTCTTTGATAAATTAACAGAAATTACAGACACAATAAATGGTTTAATAGTGGATAGTAAAAGTACAGTTAGTTTCACAGTTAAAGATGATACTGGAGCAGGAGTTTCAGGTGCTAAAGTGAAAATAACTTCTGGAAGCAACACATTCACCACTTCGGAAACTGGAAGTGCTGGTGGTGCAAACTTACAGAATGTTCCTTATGGAGTGTATACCGTAACTGTAATAGCTCCAACAGGTTATACCAGTTTAGCAGGGTATGATAATTTAACTGTGAACTCAGTAACAACTACATTAGAAGTTACAGTTAATAAAAATTAGATAAAAAGAAGATGGATTTGATTTGAAATGAGTATTGATGTAACAACTGTGAAAAATTATCTGAAATTACAGGGTATTAACCTTGAATTAACAGATGATGAATTAGAATCATTAATTGACTTCGAAATCAATCAGATAGAAGCTGAAACTGGGCGAGAATTGAAGATAACTTCCCACATTGATACTGAATTTCATTTCAATACCTCTCGCATGGAATATAATCTTAAACATTATCCTGTTACGGAGATTCTTGAAGTATCTGTTGATAATCAAATCATTTCATCTGAAAATTATGTTGTTAATAAGGATGCAGGAATTATAAAATTTATTAAACAATTACCTCCTTATTGTAATGTATTGAAAGTTGATTATACTAGTAAAGAAACAGATAACTGGATACTTGCTAATGTTCAACCATTATTATTGGATATGATTAAGTATCGTTTAAATAATACTCCATTAAAGAATGTTGCAAGTGTTAAAGAAGGAGATGTGAGTGTTAATTATGATACTGCTAATTCAGAATACACTTTAATCACTCAACGACTTAAACAGCTTCGCATGAAAACAGTAACAAGGATGATATAAAAATGCCTTTTTTCCCAAATATACAATTAGAATTGTGGGAGTATCAAGAATCCACTACAGAATTTAACCTGTATGGTGAACCGGAACTTGAATACAATCACATAACCACAGTAGATTGTGATATGCAACCATTAAGTGTCACAGACAGTTTAAAGGAATATGGTGAGATATTACAAGACACCTACAAAACCTACCTGGATATTACAGTACCTGTTACAGATACAATGATATGTCGTGTACAAGGCAAACCTGACACCTATAAAGTAATTGGAACACCATCACACAACAACCACATCTTACACCATATTAAATTATTACTTCAGAAAGAAAGAAAACCAACACCACTACCATGACCAGCCAAATAAGCTTCCAATTCAACCCCAGCTTCTACAAAAAAACAAATCCTGCCATCATCAAGAAATGTGTTGCGAAAACCATAAAAGACACCACATTAGAAGCTGAAAAAAGATGCAAAGAAAAAGCACCATACTTGACAGGTAACCTCCGCAGAAGCCACAGTTCAAAATACTCCGCAGAAGAAGGTACAGTTCATAACAGTGCCAAATATGCTGTATATGTGATTACAGGGACTTATAAGATGCCCGCAAGAAATTACCCGTCAGAAGTATGTAAAGAATTAGGACAGGAAAAATATATGGCTAACAGGTTCAGGAAACATTTAAGAGATGAAGGAGTGACAAAATGATAACACCAACAAAGCTAATAATAGAAGTATTAAAAGACAACATCATTTTAAACAACACTCCAATCCGTTTAATTAAACAAACATCACCAATCGACCGAACACCCTGTATCACTATAGATGATACTGGTGGAATTGCCACCACCCAAAAACACATCACAAACATCACCATAAACAATGAACCAGTACAAGCATTAATGGAAAGAAAAAACACTACAATGCAAATTCATGTATGGTGTGATAATGAACATGATCGTGAAGAGATTAATAATCAAATACAAAACCTGTTTTATCAGATGCAATCTGACCATTATCGGTTCTGCCAAAATTATATTAAAAATACTGGTAATTGTAAGTATTTGCAAGGAACTTGTCAGGCGAAGAATAACATTTCTGATAAGAGAGGTGTTAAGAAACAATGTCCTGAACCTGCAAACTATGGTTATATGAATCTTTTCACGAAGTATCACATCATCAGGAACACTTTCAACCTTGAACCACCATTTAGTGTAGATGACTTGTCTACAAAACAACCCGTTCTTCACAGCGTTTTCAAATGCTCATTCACCTACCACACCTATTACAGTATAGGTGGAAACACCATTAACAACCTTATTTTTAATGAGGAATTATTATGACCACACCTAAAAGAAACAATACTAAAAAAACCTTGAAAGAATTAGTGGAAGAAAGCACAGTCCACTATCCTAAAATCATACTCATGTTATCAGCAAATAACCTATTAAAACAATACGAGTACGAATTACACACTAACGAGTATGTTAAACCAACCATGACAGAATCCGAATTCAAAAAAATAATAGGAGAATAAAAGACATGACTATCACCAAAAGACCAGGAGTTTATTTCAACGAAGAAGTAGACTTCGAATTAGATGGAAACGGTGCAAAAATACCAGTATTCATAGGATACACTGGAAACACAGCCACCATCAATTACAAAACCGATGGAACAGTACTCCAAAAATTCAGTAAATGGAGTGAAGTAAACCAAGCAATAGAAAAAGGTGGAATCGGAGTATACACCGAAAACACCACCAACAAACTATTACAAATAATACATGACTTCTATGAAGAAGCAGAAATCACCAGAACCAGTGACATAGGAGTGCCAAAAATCTATGTAATAGACCTTGGAGCAGCAACCGATAAAGAAACATGGTTAAAAGCCTTCACCACCTGTAAAAGTGAGGAAGAAATCCTCATAGAAGCATATGTTGGTTTAGACAAAGCAGTAAAAGACAATGTTAAATTCAAAGACTTACTTGAATCAGCATACAGTAGTATTAAAACAGAAACACATAGCTTACAATTAAGAAATGGTTTCGCAGTACCTGCAACAACCACTGACACAGAATTAATCGCACTAACCAATGCTGAAACGGGAATACAAAGAAGCAGAATAGGAATAACCGAACCACTTAACGCAGGTAAAACAATTGCTCGTATCTGTGTAACACCATATTATATTGAACCAGGATTCTTGGATTATCGTACACTTGAACCATCTGATTTAATTGACCGTACACCTGCACAGGAACAAGCATTACAAGACGCAGGAATTATTTTCAATCGTGTTGAGAAAACCAGTAGTGAAAAACATTGTAAAATCAACAGATGTACTGCAACCAGTTTCGGAAGTTCACCAAGACCGGCAGATGCTTTATTCCATGCAAGATTCAATGCAGACCACCTTTTAAGGAAAGTATTTGATGCTTGCTATCCTCAAATCAAAGCAAACGAAGAAGCAAGTAATTTCGTGAAATTACAAACACAAATCGACAAAGTAATTGATGAGGAAGTACAATTAGGCAGAATGATTAAATGGAATGAGGACATGGGACAAGGAACTAAATTAACAGCAGTAGAATCCGACAGCAACCCATACGACCTATACATTAAAGGAACAGTACAACCAGTAAACTGCACTAATGCAATAGAAGTACAAGCAACCATTAACACTGCAGTAATGAAAGCAAACATCTAAAAAGGAGAATTAAACAATGGCTGATGAAACAAGATACAACTTGTGTCAAGTAGTATTCAAAGACAAAGAAATCATACACGACACATTAAAAATCACAAGAAAACAAGACACTGAAGAACTAACCTGTAACAGTAGCCACTACCCATATGCAGTACAATTTAAAGGTGAAACATTAGAATTTGAATTAAGTGATGTGGATCCATTACAAAGAGGATTCTTTGATGATATGATGACTGCTCAACAGGAAAATCCTGCTGATTTACCTATGATTGCTGCTTATGACTGGAATGAGATTAATGGTGATTTAGTAGAGTCAGAAGTTTATTACGGTGCTTATATTACTGAAATAAGTAAGGAGAATGTTAATAATCCTTTTAGTGTTAAAGGTTCTTGCTTAAGAATGAAAAAATAAAATTTAAAGATATATGAGGGAGAATAGGGAAAAACTGTTTTTTTTTATTCTCCTTCTTTTTTTTTAAAAAAATAATAAATTATGAGTTGGTTGAGATATGAGTAAAAAACAAAACAAAGCAAAAGGAACTCGTAGAAGAAACGCATCACAAATTGAAAAAGAATTATTAAAAACAAGATATCCATTAGAATGTGAAAGCATTCCTATGGAATCCTTGAATGAAGAAGAGCAGAGAGTAGTTCAGGCTTGTATTAATGGAGATGATTTCAATGATGATGATTTCAATCTGTTGAAACAGACATTGCAGAAGTACAGAAGCATTATTCATGAATGTCAACCTGAAGAAACAATACAAGACATTGAACAAACTATTAAAATCATTAAAACTGAGAAAGACTTACTTGATTTACTTGATGCACCGGAAAGAAGGAAATTATTAGTGCATTTACCAATCGGTGACCAAACAGTAAGTATGGATTTTGATGTTAAACCATTAGACGACAGTAGAGTTGTTGAATCATTACAGGCACAATTAGACTTATTCCGTGATTTCACACAATCCGAAAAAGAAACATATACTAAAGCACAAGCAGGACAATCATTAACTCGTGAAGAAGCTGCGGTTGTGAAAAACATGGAATCTCGTATTGAAGATATGGTTACTGAACATAATGAGGAAATCTGCAATAAATTATTAGCTAATCAATTAAGATTACCGGAATCATCACAAACATATAATGACCGTTTATATTTCTGGAAAAGATTCCCCTATACTGCAAAATTCAGTATATTCACTAAAGTACAATATATGCTTGGTTTAACTGAACAAAGCAATGAGGAATTATTTCCAACTCGTGAATAGTTTCATGGGACATATTTATTTCAAAGTAAGTGAACATTTACATCAACCTGTTTCATGGGTTATACGAAACAAGTTTAATCCTGATGTTAAATTCCTTATAATGAAATATAGTTTAATAACAAGACAAAAACAAGAATCTGCGAAAGAATTACAAGAACAAATAGAGGCGAATAAATCATGAGTATGGTTGAAGATATTTTGATCCGAATTAAAGCACAAGACCAAACCTCCGGTGTTTTTAGTAAAATTAAAAACAGTAGTGCAGGAATGAAAATGGCTCTCGGTGGAGCAATGACTGCAGTAGGTGTGGGAATGGCAAGCTTCGCTAAAGATGCAGTTTCTTCAGCCATAACTGCAGAAACAGAATGGAATCGTTTTGGTGCAGCGGTAAACAGTACTGGTGGAAACTGGGAACAACAATCTGGTGAGATTAAAAAATGGGTAAGTAACTATAGTAATGCTATGGGTCGTAGTGTTGGGGATACAAGGTCTGCAATGACTGCTTTAATGGCGTATGGTTTATCTGCGAAAGAAGCAGAACAATCTATGGGAGCAGTTTCAGGTATGGCTGCACAATTAGGTATCAGTCAAGAAGAAGCTTCAAGTAAATTAACTAAAGCATTCGCAGGTCAAGGAAGAGGATTAAAACAATTAGGAATCAACCTTGATGATTATAAAGACAAAGCAACCGGAGCAATTGACAAACAAAGATTGTTAAGAGATATTACCAATAAAACAAAGGACGCAAGCAGTAAATATGCGGGAAGTACCGAAGCAGATATGAACCGTATAAATCAAGCATTACGGAGTATTAAAACTGATTTCGGTAAAGCATTATTAACAAGTATACAACCATTACTCCCAGTAGTGCAAGGATTACTTAACACTTTTAACAATCTACCAGGACCAATCAAAACAATATTGTTCAGTATTGGAGGTTTAGCAGCTGTAATTGGAGTTGTAGCAGGACCAATTACAACTGTGGTTGGTGCAATACAATCCTTGAAAGGAGCAGTAACTGCAGTGTCATCTGCAATGAAAATTGGTGAAACAGTAACAACAGCATTGACAAGTGCAGAGTTAGCAGCAAGTGCGGCTAAAGCAGGTTTAACAGCTGAAGAAATAGGTTCAGCCGCAGCTCATGCAGGTTCAACTGCAGCAATAACAGCTGAAGCAGGTGCAACTGGAATTGCAAGTACTGGTTTCTGGGCAATGGCAGCAGCAGAATTAGCAGCATTAGCACCAATTATATTAGTCGCAGCTGCAATTGCAGCAATCATCATCATCATAGAACAATTGGGAGAATACATGGGTTGGTGGAGTGATTGGGGCAGTATGATAGAAGCCTTCAGTAGCGGAATACAAAGACTATGGAATGCATTTGTCGGAAGTAAAGTAGTACAAGGCTACCTATCTGCTTTAAGGGCAGAATTCAACCTGATTAAAAGTATTGTAATGCCAATCCTATCTGCTCTTGGTGCGGCTTGGAGTGGATTCATGGGAATACTGGGAAGTGGCACAGGTTCCGATCCTGTTGGTGGTTTAATCAGTAGTTTTGGAAAACTTGACAATATGATTGCAGGTGCAGTAGGTGCTATTAAAAAGTTGCCTCAAGCACTTCAACAATTACCTGGTAAAGCTAAATCCGCAATAGCAGGTGTTGTGTCTGCTTTTGCACAATTAGTAGTGAAAGGTGCAGTTTATGCTGGACAGTTGGTTGTTGGATTTGTAAACAAGTTAAGACAATTACCTGCAAAAATGAGAATATTATTTACACTTGCATTGTTTGTTATTCGTAGTTGGGCATTACAAGCAGTTAATAATATGAAACAATCAGCTACAAAAATGGTGACTGGTCTTGTAACTAAATTAAGACAAATACCTGCAAAAATGAGAATGTTTTTAACATTAGCATTGTTCAATATTCGTAGTTGGGCATTACAAGCAGCAGCAAAAGCAAAAAACGCAGGACATAATATACTCAATGGTATTGTTAATTATGTTAAAACAATACCTGCAAAAGTAGGGCATTTTATGAGTCAAGTACCGGCTCGTATTGCTTCCGCAGCATCATCCGCAGTATCTGCAGCAACAAGTCTTGCAACACAAGTAGTAACAGCTGTAGCAAATGGGATTAAAGGTGTTGCTGAAAAAGTATATACTGAATTCATGAAAATACCACAGAAGATTAAGTCAAGTGTTTCTGCAGCAGTTCAAGCAGCAGCAAGTTTCGGTTCAGATATTAAAAATGCTGTATTGAAAGCATTACATATTGCTTCACCAGGTATTATTCAGAAAAAGATTGCTTTGGAATTTGCGAATATTCCCGGTAGGATTGATGAGTCAAGACCTGCAGTGTTCCGTGCAGGTCAAGGTTATGCTACTGGTTTATTGCAAGGATTTAGTAAACCTGTGAATACGAACATTAATGGTTTTAGACAAGCAGGTCAAACTTACAATAGTCCGGATTATTCAAGAAGGTCAAGGAGTGTTGTGTTCCGTGAGGGAAGTATTCAGATTAATGCTAATAATTTATCTCCAAACGAGTGTAAAGCTATTGTTATTAATGCTATTGAAGGTTTGGATGTTATGAGAAACAAGGATATTAGAGGAGCACACTAATTATGGAAATGTATGATGCTTTATTTCAAGATGGAGTATGTGTTGAGATTAATGATTTCCCATTCTTTGTTGAGTCCTGTTCATCTGATGAATGCTTTAATCGTAGAGAGTTGAATCGTACAAATCTTGTTGGGGGTACTCAGATTGTTACAAGAGGAGCTTACATTCCACGAACCTACACGGTTACAACTCATGTTCGTTGTCCACCAGACAGACCTGATGTTTATGATAACATTTTCAGGGAAATGATGAGCAAACCATGTGAAGTTATTAGTCCGGAAATTGGTGGACGGTTTAATGCTGAAGTTATTGTGAACAGAGAGCATGAAACACCAGATTATTTGAAATTAACTTTCAGTATTACTGAAATACCGGATTTAGCTTCAAATATTCCTAATGAAAGTTTCACCAAACCATCTGATAAGCTAATGACTGAATCTGAAAGAGCAGAGTATGAGGAGAGGAAAGCTAAAAAGTTAGAAGAAGCTAAAAAGGTGGTGGCTGATGATAAAGGAACAGAAAATAATAGTTAATCAGGATAATGAAACTGTTACAAAAGAATTGTTTCTATCACCTGATAATTATTCATTACCTCGTTTCATGTTCGAAGCTTATTTTACTGATGAAGAATCATTTGAACCTTATGTTCCTTTATCAAGCTACACCCCCGAAGATGAAGATGAGGAGAAAAAAGAAGAAGAGGAAGAGGATTCTGAAGATGAGGAGGAAACCACAGAAGAGGAAGAAGATACTGATGGTTTTAAACTTCATCAAGGTGAAATATTAGAAACCTATTATTATCAAAACATCACAGAAACCGGTTGGGAAAACAATTACGAAGACATAGACAACACTGGATCCATCAAACTACCGGAAATCATAGACTTGGACAGATTATACAAAGGAGTAAGATGTTTAATCAGTTACGAGAACGAAGGATTAACCGATAATTTAACTTATGATGATTTATCTGATGTTTTATTAGGTTTCATCACAGAAGAAACATTTAATGAAGGTGGAATGGAATTAAGTTTATCCGGAATGACAAAACTTCTCGAAGAAGAATATCAGTTTAACTTCACACAGATGAAGCGATCAGATATTATTAAGGAAGTTATTAAAACTGCAGGTTTAAAACCTGAAGTAAACCCTGAAGGATTACTTGATGAAGTTATTGATTATACAAATGTTTCATCAGATAATAGTAGTGATGATGATACAGGTTCAGGAGATACAAGTGGTGTCGATGGAGATGTTGTAAAACTTGCTAAACAAGTCTGCAAAGGTAAAAAAGGAGCAAGGGACAAAGCAAATGCTATTTGTAACTGGATTGGAACTAATATTCCCTATCCTCACCCAAATTATAGTGACCATCATAAATGTCCGGCACAAGTGTTAAAAGACCGTCAATGCAATTGTTGTGACCGTGCAAGACTTGGTTATCAAATGGGAAAAGTAGTTGGATTAACTGGAAGAGGAGTTCATGGACCTAACCATGTTTGGGTACAATATCAAATCGATGGACAATGGATTGACAGTGACCCGGGAAGTTCAAGGAAAAGTATTGGTCAAACATGGAAAGGCATGAGCATGGACAGGTTATGGGAGTTTCCGGAATGTTAAGCATAATATTCGTTTGGGTCTATTTCCCTTCCTGAACTTGATTTATAAGTTTCATATACTACTCCATCTTTAGCATATCTGTGTGCATAAATTTTTTCACCATTGGAATCTTTGCTTCCAGTATCGTATGTTTCTCCACTATTCTTAACATATGAATCACTTTGTTTTGAATAGGTATAACCTGTATCATCTCCTGTTGAAGATGCGTTTAGTTGTGTTGTGTTATTTGTTGTATTGTTATTCACCACAGTAACATTACCATCATTATTCTGTGGTTCGGAAGCAATTAAAACACAACCTCCAATAATAACACCACTAATAATGATAGCTACTATTATTAAAATTAAATCACGAGTACTCATAACACATATATTTATAACTCAACTATATTAAATTTACAAAAAAAATAATAAAAAAGGAACATTATATTATGACAACTTATGTAGTAGGTTCAGATAACATCAACGGAAAAGAACAATCCTACATCGACACCGTAGCACAAATTCTAACCGAAGCAGGAAACACTTGTGAAAAAAGACCAATTGGACCAGGTTATGTGCAGGGATACGGATTATCAGGTGACAGTAGTGGTAAAACAGCAGTATTCATAGTAGGAGGAAACGATGGAGGAACATATCAAGACTTCGTACAAGGAATAAGCAGAGGATACTACCATTACGACTTATGTTGGTTCGCATTCGCCAGTTGGACTGCACATTCATGGATTACACCAGAAGACTTGAAAAACCGTCCAATGGTAAGAGCACATGACGACAACTTCAGTACAGATACAAGTGGATTCCTAGGTAAAACTGCAGCACAATACTTTAGTGAAAACAGTCAGTATATTAAAATGGCTTATGGAAACAGTCCTGAAGAATTAGCAAAGATGATACTGAAAGGTGGGGGGGATAATAATGACGAAGAAGGTTCTTCTGCTTCAACAATCAAGGACGCGTTAAAAGAATTGTTAAGTTTTTGGGATGCTGAAGTTGAATGTTATTGCAGAGATGATACTGTATTCGTTCATAAAATACCTGCACCTGAACAGGAATGTAAATTGAAGCTTAAACAAGATGTTAATGTTATTATGGAAAGTGTTAGTGTTACAGATTATAATCCTGATACTGTTAATGTGTTAACTGTTCATTCAGAGGTTATGGATGATATTGTGTATCGGAATGAGGACCTTATTTGGCGTTTTGGGGAGAAACCTGCTGAAATGGATGCTGTGAAATATGTTACAGTTACAACTACAGAGGAAACATCATCAAATACAGACACTACAACAGAAACAGATACAACAGATACAACTGATACTTCAACAGATACAACCACAGAAACCGAAACAGAAACAACAACTAAAACAGAAGAAGTACCTTGTGAAACACCTGAAGAAGTAAGAAGTTTCGCAGACCGTGAATGGGCAAAAATCAAAAGAAACAACGGACACAGTCTTGAATGCAAAGTATTAACCGCTCCACAATGGCAAGTGGGGGAATGGGTAGAAGTAGACATACCATTATTGAACGAAACAGGTTATATGTACATTAAAAGTGCTTCACAATCAGTAAGCGACAGTAATGAATGTAATTTAAGCCTTGTAGATTATCCACCAAGTTTAGGAGAATATACTCCAGATACAAGTGATGAAGAAGATGAAGAGGAGTCTGCTGAAGAAGAAAACACAGAAACTGATACAGAGGCGAGTGTATGAAATCAGGAAACCTAACAGTTAGTGATGCGAGATTAAAAAAAGCATTCACAGACCTGCAAAAAAACATTAATGATGGCAGTACTGAACGAAAAATTAAAAAAGCAACAGAAGATGTGAAATTAAAAACTGGTATTGTCACAAGATACTATATGGATTTGAATAAAGCACAGGTTAAATTAGATGACTCACAGAAAACAGTAACCTGTAGAGTATTACAATCATTCTGCAATGAATTAATAACTAAATACACTCCTGAAGGAGATTATGATTATGATGAAACAAATGGAGCAGGTTATGTAATTCCAAGGTCAAGAATGGAATGTGTGGTGTTGCCAACAATGGACAATAACAGGAAAACAGATTATTTCCTGATTGGTTATTTTAATAGTGATGATGTTCCGGATCCAATTTCAGCTCCGAGTATGGGTAACGTGAAGTTGTCTTATGTTAGTGCCGTTGATGAGTATTTGGTTCAATTTGGTGCTAATGGTTTTAACACGATTAGTAATCATTTAAATCAGTATACTGGTGTTGATTCGGAGTATAAAAAACCAATTGATGATTTAGCCAGTAATGAAACTTTGAAGAAGGATTATTATACTCGTGAAGAAGTGGACAAGTTGTTAGAAGACCTTAAAGAACAATTAACTGGGGATACAGAATGACATTACCTTTACCTGAAAGTAAACTGGATAATTTATTATTCAAAACATTAAATGAGGATATTAAACTTAAACCGGACCAGTATGGGGTTTATGATATTGAATTTGTTGATGGTGATTTGAATAATGTTACTGGTTTGGAGAGTTTATATAATGCTTGTGTTATCAGTATAATGACAAGATACAAGGAACTTCAAGATAATAAAACCTATGCTGATTTTGGTTGTAGAGTACATGAATTAATTAAAGATAATAAATCGAAAATGTTATTATACAAGCTTGAAGTATACATTGAAGATGTTCTGAAAAATATGAGAAGAGTGAAAAAAGTGAACGAAATAATCATAACAGAAACAGAACCTTACACTTATAATGTGCATTTTAACATTACAAGCCTCACAGATGAAACAGTAAGAGGAGATGTCTTATTATGAGTTTTAAAAGAAAATACTATGATGAAATATTCCTAACTGGATTAAACAACAGTTTCAAACAACATTTAATTAGTAGACAAGATGAATTCCTACAATATGTTGCAAACAAGGAAGATATTGAAAACTTTTATGTAATGTTATTAAGTGTACATAGCACATGGTTAGAAGATGTTTATACTCAAATGCAAGAGTATTACAATTCAGATTTCATAAACCTTGCAACTGGAGAAGATTTAGATAAAATTGGGGAATTATGTGGTATAAAAAGAAGTCCTGCAACAAGAGCTTACACCGACCTTGTCTTCACAACTAACAAAACATTAGATAATGATTACATTATTCCTGCAGGTGTATTAGTCACGAATAAGAATGGAGTAACTTACAGGACAGAAAAAACTGGTGTAATCTTAAAAGAGAACTCATCAGTAAGTATTCCTGCATACAGTACAGTTACAGGTGTGAAAGGTAAAGTAAGTGAAAACACTTTAACAAGTATTGAAACTGGAAACAATAATATTACATTGTCTGGTGTTACTGTAACTAATCCTTCAAGTAGTAGTGGGGGATTTGAAGCTCAAACAGATGAAGAATATCGGGAATACTTACAGAACTGGACACTTATACAACAAAAAGGTAATGAATGGAGTTATAAATATCATTTAAACAGTTATACTGGTCTTGATGGTTATGGATTAATGCCGTTATGGGATGGTGGAGGAACTGTTAAAGTTATTGTGGATCGTTCGGATAATACTAATGCTGATTATTTGAATGAGTTGTATAAGAAGTTGCAGGCTGATGTTTGTTTGTTTGATGATGATGTGATTGTTGTTGATGCAACAAAAAAAGATATTGATATCAGTATTCAGGTTGATGTTGATATTGACCAAATTAATCCTTTCAGTAGAACTGAAAAGGATAGTATTAGTTTAAGAACTAAATCTGCGGTTAAACTGTTTATTAATGGTGGTTTCCGTAGTGATGGTTCTTATTATCATGGTTTGAATATTGGTGAGGATTTTATTCCTCATAAGTTAGCAGTGTTTTTGGATAATGAGATTAAAGAGTTGAAAGACATTAAATTTAATTATCCAAGGGATTATATTAGTGTTTCTGATGAGGAGATTGCTAATTCAGGTAATATAAGTGTAGAAGTATTATAGAGGAGAGTGTACTTGTTGGTGAGGAATAGTATTGATAAGTTGTTAGACCAGTTTCCATACTTTTTAAATAAGAGTACTGGTTCTAATTTCTATAAAAGTGAATGGGTGTTTAATGAATGGTTTAAGGAAACTTATAATGATTTGTTTAAGAGTTATTGTGGGCATAAGTTAAGTAAACCATTATTGGTTTGGAAAACACAGGAAAAAGATAGTGAGTATACTATGCATTTCACTGTTTTGTTACCTAATTTGAAAACTGTAGTTATTTATAAGAATGGTGTTGAGTTATATAGGGTTGAGTATGGTTATGAGGATAATCAGAACAGCTTCTACCACAATATATTAGATACTTGTGATGAAATCATATCTGAAGACAGTTACTTGTTATATGCTGAATCATATAATGAATATAATTTATCAAAAGGATTCCCAGAAAATGACCCAACTGATTATATCAGTATAAACGAAACTATCATGGGAGATTTAGGTAGGAAATTGCAAATCAGTACAAATGTTCCAGATGTTCAGGAAGTTGTTGTGAAATGTAATGGGGAAGTGTTGTATAATCGTCATGATAATCTTAACGAAACAATCATAATTCCACAGCCACATATAAATGAAACATACTATGTTAAGGCAACAACAAGCAATCCATTAATATTCTATGAGAAACGATGGAGCAAACAAGACAGTTACAGTCATGATAACAGTTTAGATGAACTTGGAGTATTTTACAGTATGCTAAGAAAACAATACTCCTACACACACCATACAGAATGGGTAAACACCTATTACACAAGTACAGAACCATCATACAACAACAGATACACTGAAGATGACTATCATTACATGAACAGAATGATAACATACATAACACTATACCATACCACACCACTCCCCGTACTGGAACTATGGAAACTGTTTGGAATAACCGCAACAATGGAAAACCGTAACGACCTACTATGTAAAATGTATGAAGAAAAATTACACGATCCAAACTGGAAACCAAGTGATGATTTCACTCATAAAAATCTTCAATATGTGGGTCAAGATGAAAAAACATATTTGTTATATGCAAGTGTAGACAACACTACACCATTTGAAGGTGTGCCTGTAACCTTTGATTTAACATTGTATGATGAATTCTTTGACCTTGTAAGTATGACTGGTTCGGTTGAAGTGTATGAGAGAAGTGGAGAGCAATTAACACTTAAAGACACTATAAGTGGGAATAAATGGGTTCTTGACACAGATGATTTGTCAAATAATGTTCATGCTTATATTTTCCGATATTATCCTACTGGTGAAACTGATTTTATAGAGTCTAATGAAATACTTATTCGTATTAAAGGCTGTGATGATGCAGATATTTATGTAAGTATTTATGGTGATGATAATAATAATGGAAGTAAAGAGAATCCGGTTAAAACAGTAGCGAAAGCAGTTAGTTTGGTGGAAGATGATAAAAACTTAATATTCTTAAATAAAGGGGAGTATAAATTAAGTAATACTTTGTCAATCTTGAAATCTTGTACAATTGCTCATTGTCATGATGGTTTGGCTAATATTGTTTCTCCACGAAAAGAATTATATAATATTAGTCCGAACACTGTTTTAAACATTGTAAGTGTTGATTCATGGTTTAACAATGCATTATACCGTGCAAGTATGGATATTCATAGTAATAACAGTAAAACTGGTTTAAATCATTATGTTACAGTTAATACTGGGAATACTCGCACACCTGTCACGATAACTGTACTTACGAAGAAGTGTCGTGTAGGTTCTGAATGTATATTGAAAGGTGTAATAAAAACAAATACTGGAACAGCAGTATCTGGTAAAGAGGTTACAATATCTATGAATAATCAAAAATATACAGGTACAACAGACAGTAATGGAGAATTCAACATTAGTCTTGGAGTGTTAAGTAATCTTGGAGAGGTTCATGTTGATGTAAGTACTGAAACAGATCCGGATTATAAATACTGTTCTGTTAGTGAAAAATTCATTGTTAAGAAATACAATACTATTTTAACCGCAGATATCGATAAAACAAGTGTTAAAATTGGTGAAACCTATAATATAAATGGTAAACTTGTTGATGAAGACAACACTCCTTTAACTGGATTTAAAGTCACAGACCCATATCTTGGAATTGAAGTAACCACAGATAATAAAGGAGAATGGAGTTATTCCGGAACTTCTGATGTTGCAGGTGTTGTGAATTTTAATTTCACAGTTAATATGCAGAATACAGGTTATAACACTCCTTTCACAGCTAAATTAAGTGTGACAGTTAATAAACTTGACACAATTCTAACCGTAACAACGGATAAAACAACTTATAAGGTTGGTGCTACTGTTAATGGTTCAGGAGTGTTGAAAACCAGTACAGGAACAGTTATAACTGGAGCAAGTGTTACTGTGAATGGTGTTACTAAAACAACAGACAGTAATGGGGAGTTTAAATGGACAGAAACTGCTTCCACTACGGGTAATGTTAGTAGAGAAGTGTCTTATGATGGGGATAATAAGTATAATAATTGCACCGGAACAGTATCATGGACTGTAATTGAGAAAAATACAACACAATTCAATATTGACTATATCAACATACAATACATTGAAGATACTAATAGGGTATCTGTGACATTATTTGATTCAGTAAACAACACTCCAATCACTGGAGTTAATATAAGTGATGGAACATCAACACAAACCACGAACAATAACGGACAAGCAATATTCACATATACAAATACTGTAACTGGAGATATAACTAAAACATACACTTATACTGGTGATTCAGAGTATGCGGGAACTACAAAAACAATAACTTGGACAATAAATAAAAGATTTGTAGACTTAACATTATCATCTGATAAAACTACTGTAGAAGTGAATAAGGAAGTTACATTTACTGGTGTGCTTACTGATAGACGTAAAAATGTGGGTATTGGTGGAGCAACAGTATTGCTTGTTAAACCAACTACAGTTATTGGAGGTCAGGATACGGTTATTGCAAGTGTTACAACAGATGTTGATGGGAGTTTTAGTAAATCTGTAACATTTTCAGATGTTGGGGAGCATACTGTTAGGGTGAAGATGCCTGAAACTGATGTATATATTGGTGGGGATTTTGAGAGTGTGGTTGTTAATGTTATTGAGCCAGTTGTCACTCCAGAAATCATTATTGGTGCAGATACTTTGATTGGTGAGGTTGGTGAGGATTTACTTATACAACTTCAATCTAATTTGAAGAATACTGCTTTAACTGTATTGTTGAATGATGCAGAAATAGTGGATAGTGTTACTACTGATAATGCTGGTAATGCAGTATTTAATTATAATTGTAATGGTGCGGGGGATGTGGAAGTCAAGGTTAAGTATTTAAATGGAACGAATGTTTATTATTCAAACATACTCACAGTTGAGGATTGTGTTAAATGTGGTTTTAAATCTTCTGACACTTGGATTAACCCAACTGGACACAGTAGTACGAATAATACAAGTAATGGAGTATTCTCAAGCACCAGTAACAGTAATGAAGGAGATAGTATACTTCAATTAGACCTTACTGGGGATTTCATAATCACATATGGAGCACAATGGCAATCCAGTACAAGGTGTGGAATTGGAGCAAAAGACACTACTCGTACAACACATTTCGATAGTGGAACAGATACTAACTTCAAAACTCAAAAATACATTTACTGGAACGGTACTAAAGAAACAGAAACACATTACAGTGAAACTACTGAAACTGGATACTGCCCATGTAAAATCATCAAACAAAATGGGCATTTAAAAGGTTACATGCACGACACATTAGTTTGCGATTTAAATTATGCTTGGATTAGTCAATGCAGTGCTTGGAATCTCCACACCACAATTTGGGGCAGTGGCAGGACTATTAATATTAAGAATTTGAAGATTAAACCTTATTCAGAATAATAAGGTTTGATTTTAAGGTTTTTAACCTTCTGAATCCGATTTTTGTTTGTGTAAAAACAGAAATATTGAGTATCACAAGTTTTACCTTGATATTTGCTTAATATTAATTCCCCATTTTGGTATAATTTAACATTATCGGGTTCTACAATGAACTTCAAGTGGTCATTAGGATTAATGCTTCGTGTTATGTTTGCTTCAGTTTTATTTGAGCTTGTACTTGAAGGATAAGTCTGTATCAGGAATTTGTTTGCTCCACTATCCCAATGACTCCCATACCAGAAAGTATCTCCCGTGTATTGGTTGTTAGGATATAGTTCGAAACCCATTTTTTGGTTTCCCCCACCCTCTACCCAATCAAATTCAATAGTGTATGGTGGAGTGAAGTATTTGCTTGGTAATCTATATTGTTGTTCTGAACTACTGTTTGTACTGAATTTAGTACCTTCTGAATCAATATTTACAATAATATCACTTGTTCTAACCCATCTGTCTGATTCAATAGTCATAGAGTCATAGAATAAACAATCCTCCACATTAAGTATATTAGAATAATAAACATACGAACACTATATAAATAAAAAAAAATAGAAGAGACGAAAATTTATGATAAAACCACCAACCACCAACATAACAAAATGTCAAGGCTACTGCTACAAACACACCTGCAACCACAAACAAGAAAAATGCTGCTACCTACACACAAAAACCCGAAAATGCATAATAAAGGAATATAAGATAATATGAACAGAACAAGCTACGGTTATATGAAAACCAAATACAATTACACCCCATCCGATTATGATATAAACCTTAAATATAAGGACATACCCACCAATATTAATTATATTGATGCAAACAATTTAACAAGACAATTACAACAGAAAACACCATTAACAAGGAAAATACACTTACAATTAACAGAAACAACACTCAACACAACACACACCATACAAGTAAGAACAGGATTACGGGTAAAAACATCAAAAGAAAATAAAGAGGTGGATTTCAAATGAACATAAGAGGAGAATACAAATTCATACAAGACAACACAATAATATATCATGACACGAATTTAATAACCACCTATGGTGAAACAGTATTCATGAACAGATTCATTAATGACAATTACCCACCATTAACCAACATCTTATTAGGTAAAGGAACAAGCACCCCCAAAAAATTAGACCTACAATTAGGCAACGAAACACTACGAAAAACAGCAACAAAAAAATACAATATACAGAAAAAAACAGTAACACTAACAACCACTATTGAAGCAACAGAAGCCTACAATGTAACCGAAATCGGAACCGACAATAATGAAAAACTATGCAGTCACGACACATTCGACCCATTAAACAAACTAATAGCTTCAGATAACCAAATAACCATCGAATACACATTCTACTTCGAAACAGGAACAGTACATAAAAAATGGATACAAAGCAAAGATGATAAAAAAATATATTACACCTATGAACCAAATACAATAACAAGTGTAACAGAATTAGAAACACAATCCGGATACCACCGAGTAAACAACCTCACAGAATTAAAAAACAATCCTGGAGCATACTACTATAATAATGTAACCCGCAACCTGTACATAACCACCACCACAGGAAACAATCCTGGCGATTACACAATCATCACAAGGAGCTGAAGAAAATCATGACAAACACCACAGGAAACTGCCCACCCGAATATAAAAACATGGGCTGTAGCAGTTTCGGAGAACAAAAATATGTAACAGCAGACCTACTCAGACAATACTGCATGAACGACGAATACCTCTACCAACAAATCCTCGAATTATGGAAATGGACAGCACCAGTCACCAGGAAAAGATTCAAACCAATACCATTAGATCCAGTCAAAAGTTTTGGTGTGACACAATCAACCGATGGAACCATTAATTTTGAGAAGAAACATAATAAGTTAATTCATGTTAATTTCAGCCGTTATAATGCTGTGCAAGCACCTTATGAAACTGAAGAAACAAGTATCTTGTATCATGGAGAGGATTTGATTGATGTTGCAAAATCAGACACCATACTATACTCATATTTGGATTCTGATGGTACTGTGAAAAAAGAAGTAACTATCCCCAAAGAATTAAGTCAAAAAACCAGTAAAACCACCAGAGATTACAGTCCATTCACAGTATTCGACACAGACACTAATGGAAACATTAAAAAGGATAGTGAAGGCAATCCAATTGTAATAAGTGACAGTATGACCTGTAACGAATTCTGGTATATTGGTTATGATCGTAACAGACATTACGAAACCAGACCTAACTGGCTAACCAACCAGTTAAATGGGGAAATTCCAGGAATTACTCGTGCTCAAACTTTCAAAGCAAGAAGCAGTGGAGTTTTAGAGGAAGTAGTGTTGAATTTACATGGTACAAGTAACACTGGAACTCCTTTAGTTGTTGAAATAAGAAAAACAGAACTTATCAATGGAGTATATACTCCAGTTGATAGTGACCAACCACATCTTGCTTATCAGGAAGTAAGGTTCACCACAACAGACCCAGGTGCAATGGCTGTGCATTTCGACCATCCTTGCAGAGTACAGAAAGGTGAAACATATGCAATAGTGTTATTATCACCTTTAAGTCACCCAAGTAATTGTTATTGGGTTGGTGGTTGGAATAAACATTGTAAAGCAGAAATCTATGAAGATGGTGACGCATTTCTTTCAGAAAACTGTGGTTACACTTGGATGCGATATGGGAAAGATGACAGTAGCCTTGCATATCATCAGGGGAGTCAGGCTCCACAGGACTTCGCATTTCAATGTCATATTACAACTACTACAGAGAATTATGACACCAGTAAGGATTATTATTGTTACTTTAAACCATTCTACACTTCACCAGTAAACCTGTTTAGCTTAACAAGTAATGATGATAATCAGAAAACTAATACAAGTATTACTTACGAGGTTTGGACTGGTAGTACATGGACAGAGTTAACTACAGGTCAAACAGAGGACAATACTTATGCTTGGACAGATGAAAAAGACAGAAGACAAGAAACATTATTCCGTGCCAAACTCAAAAGTTTAGACGGGAAAACTGCACCAGCAATTTATGCTTTAGGCATTATTTTAGGTGTTGACGCTCCGTTTAAAGCTTATGCTCGTACACAGTACTATTCTCCGGCAAGATTGGGAACAATATTAGGTGCTAATGTCTGGGGAAGAGTAAATGCACCTTATATTCTTGAACCAAACACCAGTTGTGAAGTTGAAATTATCCGTGACAAAATCAGCATGGAACATTTCGAAGTGATTGATTCAACAAGTGTTTATCGTTATAAATTCTTATTTGACTCATCTGTCGCGAATAAGATTCCTGAACCTCCTTCAAGTAGTGGAGATTGGGGTAAATACAAAACAACAATGAATACTTACTGTGAATCCAATCCGAAATTGTTGGAAACTTTGAAAATGAATAGTGTTTATGTGATTGGTTTCTTTGATACTTTACAATTCACAAACACACCTGCAAGTAATATTATTTCCGCAACATTTGTATCAAGTGATAAAGACAGTTCCAGTCCAGTAATAAATCTTGGAGAATGGCATGATTACATTATGGATTATAATACTGGAGAATTAAAATTCTACACTAATATTATTGGAGGAACAGACAGTGCGGGAAACACTGTGGAAACAGTATTAACTGAAGGAAGAATAAGTGTTGAATACAATCCTTGCTTTATCCGTAAATTACAAGGTTCAATGGTCTATGATGCAAGTAAAAACAAATATGTATTGGATACTAATTCCGATATGCCTTTCAGTATGGATTATATGAAAGAAACCTTAACAATAACACAAGACAACATCAACAAAGGATACATAACACTTAAAACATCTGCATTAGACCCATTAAGAAGTGTAATCTTAAACAAAGGCAAATCAAGTGAAGAAACCTTAATTGAAGATGAAAACTATAGTGTAGATTACAACAATCACCGCATAAACATAATGAGCAATACAGACAATACTGACGCAACACAATTCAAACAAGGCGACACACTAACCGTAGAATACACTCCAGATTTAGATGATACTGGAATAAGTATAGGATACAAATTAACCCGTACCAACACGGACAACCAGGTTACAATCAGTAACAACTGGATTGAATACAAAACATAGGTGAATAATAATGACAAAATATGAATGTAATGTAGACGGTTCACAAAACGAAGCAGGAATAACTATCACAGTAACAGACGGTTCCGTGATAGAATCCTTCACCGTAAGTGACGCAACAAAACTCAACGAAATAATACAACAAATAAAACAATTTGATGACAAATATGTTGATTCCGATGAATTAAGAAGCACATTGAAAAATGACAGCACATCACCCATCACAATCAACGCAACAACACTAAACGGATTATCCTCCGATAAATATGCTAAAATAAGTGATATAACTGGTTTCAGTACTGTTCCAACTAATCACAGTTCAGAAACAACCAATTACGGAACAGGAAGCGAAACCAGATATGGTCATGTGAAAATATCAGACAATCCTGATAAAAATGATGCTAACACTGCTTTAAGCACAAAAGGAGCGAAAACAATACAAGACAAAGTATCCGAATTAGGAACAGCTTCTGCAAAAAACAGTTTAAGAATATTTATCGGGCGAAACCGTACAGATAATGGAGAGCAGAATAGTCGTATTTTCATTAACAAAGGTGAGAAAATATATGCTCATGTAGTTTGTAATGTTACGGGTTATGATTACACAAAATCACCTGTATTCCTCTTGATAAATGGTGTTGCATATGAAAAAAGTGTTGGTAATGATGGGAAGTCTGAATTCATGACAATAAGCTTAAATCCGGGGACATATACTGTTCAGGCTTTTGTTCGTGGAAATGAGCAGGTTAACACTGCAAATGATACAAAAATAATGGTGGTGCAATAATGGATGATAAAAGAACAATGGACCAGTATTGGTTATTAATGAATAATATTGCTTACTGGTTAGTAAAAAACAATAAGAAGTTCAATACAAGGCAAGTATATGGTTATCAAGGTAGAGAAGCGGATTATGGTACTATAATTCGTGTAATAAAAGAAAGAGCCAGTAATACTCAACCTGACAGCCTTATCTCAGAGTTCGTTGAATGTGCAATAAACGATAATAAGGATTTAAGCTTCCTCCCAAACTATGTAGCAGAGCCTTATAATAATGGTAATAAGCTTTCTCGTGATGTTTATGTTGATATGGCTCGCCGTGTAAGTGAATGGGAAGTTAAACACAATGGACAGTCACCGAATTATGTAACGGTGATTGGTGGTTCAACTGTACAAAACACAACTGGTGCATTGTATAATTATTTAACAAATGCTGGTTGTAGTGGTATGGGACAATGTACACCATATAATTGTGCTTGTAATAGTCTACAACAAGCATTCTACCGTTTAACCAATATTCATGTATCAGAATCCACTATTGCAAGTGTAGCTGGAACAACAACTTCAGGTACTGGACATCAAGGTATTAATACCGCTGTTGCATGGTTTAATCGCAAATATGGACAGAACATTAAAATTACTTGGAAGAACTTCAATGATTTAGGAAGTTCTAATTCAGCAAGATGGAGCAAATTAAACGAATATGCAACAAAAGGAGCAGTATTCTGCCACATATTATACCGTAATAAATATGGGCATTATGAGGTTCTTAAATCAGTGAATAGTAATAATGTGACTGTTTTAAACAGTTTAGGGAACAGATGTAGTAAACCAGCATATTGCGGGTATATAGAAACTCGTAGTAAGTCAAATCAACTTTCATATATGAGAGGAATTAGCCAACCAAGTGTTGCAATCTTAACAAAATAGGTGAGGGATTTTTTTATGGAGCAAAATGATTTAAAAACAAGTTTAGGTAACTTACAGAAAGAATGTAATAGATTATATGATGATTATGGTGCAACACATAATATTATTTATTTACAAATTGCTATTAATAAATTAAGGCATGAATATGATTTGTGTGATGAAACAGAATGTATATATGAGGAATATGTGCAATAATTTTGGACGATTCCACTATTGGTGGATTCGTTTAATTTATCGTTTATTTTTTAAATAAAAGGTTATCCTATTGTAATAAGTTGATTGTAGAGTATTGAGGATTTATCAACTTTTAGTTGATAAACTTATATTTTTTTATTAATTTTTAGTGTTTTAATATGGATTATCATGTTATGGGCTAGTAGGAGGGATTAATCCCTCTTACATTTGACATATTACTTTTTTCAAATATATAAAATTATACACAATTAAAAATTTAGGAGGGAAATTAAACATGATATTTGTAATATTAACTTTAATACAATTAATTATAGCAGTATTAATATTAAAACAAGTGAAAAATACAAAAATATTATGGATTATCTTTTTCATAATTGGAATTATAAATTTAATACATTCAATAATATATTAAAACAGGTTGGTTATTTTAATCAAGTTTCATCTACTGAAACATTTAAACCACACCTATTTTTTTATATTTTAAAAGGAGAGTATAATCATGCCGAACATAACGATTAATAAAAAAAATCATGAAAAACTCATGGCAATAAGAGATGAAGAAGGATTAAAAAGCTTCAATGAAGTATTAAACAAAATACTCCCAAACGGAGCTATTAGTAACATGGATTTTGAAATAGAACAACCAGCATTCACATTAAACGATAAAGACACTATTAAAAATGTTTCATGGAATGAATTAAAAAAAGCAGAAGCTGGTAAAACATGGAGTAACTGTGAAGAAGCAACAATAATATACAAAGATGAAATCGGAGCATTAATAAGGTTCATTGATGAATACAATGAAGTTTATTTAAATTACTTCCATTTCCTGTAATAGGAAATGTAAAAAAAACAGGATCCATTTGTAAACACTACCTCTAGGTAGTGTTTTTTTCTGAAATATTATTTTTGCATGATATTGCTCATGCAATATTTATTTTAGGTGATCTTGTTATTTATATTTTATTTTTTTACAATCAACCGAAAGGGTTATATACTTGTATAACAATACATATGTATAACAAGTACAAAGGTGATAAAATGAAAATCATAGATGCAAATGGTGAAATGAAAACTGCACAAAAAACAATGGATTACTTGAATAACTATTTCAAAAAAGAAATAGACATTCAATTAATTGGAGATATGAGTGGTGATGAAGAAATTACTCATATCTTCTTAACAAAAGGAAAAAGAGGAAAAGATAAAGCTGTAGCAGTCACTACAGCTTACAAAGCATACGTTGGTAGAAGACAAGGAAATCTTGTCGAAATCAGGGATAATATAATAGAAATAGGTGAATACAATGAAATGTAATCATATATGTGAAGTCTGTGAGTATATCACAGACTGCATAGAAGACAGCATAGAAGAACAAGAAAACCAGTATTATCAAATGATAAGCTGGCAATACGATGAATAAACGGAGGTATAATATGTTTTGGAAAAAAGAAGACGAATACACAATTATTGATAATGTGGGTTTGGAGGAGTTAGAAGAATTCCTCCACACAAACCACATTTATTTGAATCTTGATGGTTGTGCTGAAATGTGGGCAGCCTTCAGCAACTACTACGGCAGAAAACATGGATTAAATGAGCTTGAAGCAGCAAGCTTCAGCAGTATCATATCCACTTTTATGGCTGGAATGGGAGTATCAGCTGGAACAGATGCATACTTCAACGAAGAAGCTATAGAAAATAAAGCTATTGAGTATTACAATGGTGTGCAAGCTTTGCAGGAGTATTCTGAAGTGGCAAAGAAGAAACTGCTTTTTAAGTTAATTTTTTCAATATATTCTGAAAATATTGAGAAATACGAACTGAAAAATCGAAGGATTGAAGTTCGTGTAACTGAAAGAGAGTACCAAAAATTTTTGGAATTGCCTGGTGACTCCAAATCAGAAAAATTTAGAAAATTATTAAATAAGGAGGAGTAAATAGGTTATGGCTGACTAAAATCTCATTTAATACTTTTTTTTATTATTTTTTTTTGTCCTGTGTGGAACAGGACAACTTATATGATAAGTAAATTGATTCCACTTTTAATTTATTTATTCACATATTAATAAATCTATTTTTTTTCATGTTTTGTGAATGAATAATACAAAGTATACTATTTTTTCATAACTACACTTAACACTATCATCTAACATACAATAATAATGCAAGAAAGGTATAAGAAAAAGAATACTGTTCAATAATAACAGGATAATCGGGATGTAAATATGGGAATATTGCTTTAATGTTATATGACATTAATAGCTGCCCTTTTATTGTATTGTGAGTTTTATAAATGTCAATTGGGGTTGTTTTAATTAATTGGGAATCATGTAAACTGGTTATATTTTTCAATGAGTCTAAATTAATCTGTTTTACATCATGTTTGTCCCAAAATTCATCAAATTGATCTATTAATTTTATTGCATTTTTAAACTCCAATATTATATTCAAGTACATTTTTGTTGTTTGAGTTAAATAATATTTGTTTTTTATTTTTTGGATATATTTTTCTTGCTGTAATTTGTGGAGATTACTTGATAGGGTGCTATAAGTTATTTGTGTTGTATTGACTAATTCTTTTATATTTTTAGGATTTTTATTCAGTACGTTTAATATATGGAGTCTTATTCCAGACTTTGTTAAAAATTGTATTTTTTGATTCATGTTTTCTAATTTTGTTGACATCATTTTTGTCTCCTTTAATTTTCAATTTGTACTTCAATTTTCAATTTTTGTACAATAATTGTATAATATCAAGTTTCTTATACAGATTTAAATAGATTTTTCAAATTTTCATCAAATTTTCCTCCAATTTGTTCCCAATTTTCCTCCAATTCTTTAATAAAATTTTTGAACACTTATATCTTTTTTAAGCTATTTTTAAGAATTTTTTGTACACTTTGATGTAAATTTTAATTATTTTGTTAATTAGTTAATAACTTAATTATAACTATTTTTCAATGATTTAATCCGATTTGACAATATTTATTAATTTTTAAAATCATAATAAAAATCATGGAAATTTATTTTGTTTTAGATGCATCTGCTTTTATCAATGGTTTTGACTTGGAATCAGATAATAATTATACTGCTCCGGAGATTACTCAGGAAGTTAAAGATTTTGAGTCAAAATTAACATTGGATATGGCTATTAGAGATGGAAAATTAATTATTCGGGATGTTGATGAAA
>OLHG01000051.1_pt1 | contig 84606 bp, 92 predicted proteins | sample 1605971 | NCBI WGS metagenome assembly OLHG01 (sample SAMN03283289) | human gut metagenome | biome: human-associated habitat; material: feces | host: Homo sapiens | place: Peru | collected 2012 | reverse complement strand
GTTACGCAAGCAAAAGATCAATTTGATTGGCATAGTGACGGATTAGAAGAAAAGTTTATTGATACATTAAAAGAACTAACTAAAGATTACAGAAGTAAAGCGGAAAATATAAGAGTTAGGGACAGAGTTAATACAGAAGACTATATGTCTAATGTCAAAAACAACCTGAGCAAAACAGGTGCAATAAGCGATATTGCTGTAAGTGCTATTGAAGAAAAAAATTTATCTGAAACAATTGATGGCGAATCAGGTAAAGAAGAAAATAGAGAATTAGACAAACAAAATGAAGTTAATGATATAACAGCATGTGAATCTGGAGACGAAAGTTTACAAATAGAAGGGCCAGAAAAGTATCAAATTAAACTGACATATAATAATACACAATATAATTTTGAAGTAGAATTGATAACAGAAAATTCATTTGCAAGTTGGTTGTTATATGAAAAAATAGAAGAAAATCATTATAAGGTATCATTAAATATGAAACATCCTTTTTTTGAACCACTAATTAATAATAAAGAATTTGGTCAATTAATGGTTAGGATGGTAATTGCAATAATATTAGCAGAAATAGAGGCTTCTAAAATTTCCTTTGATGGTAGAGTAGCCACAACAGATATAAGAATGAAAATGAATAAGATATTAGAAGAGTTAAGTTCAGATGGGGGAATATAACATGAATAAAGAAGTAAAGATGTTTATAGAAGAGGATAAGGAAAGTTGGAATATATCGCTGTGTGGAGAATTCAAAGACAAAATAATGGAACAGTTATTAGAAGATGATATACCAAAAACTGCTGCAGATAAAATTTTCTATAATGCAGTAAATATATTGTCTCATTGCCCAGATCCAAGTAAAAAAGAAAAAAATGGCAAAACACGGAATAGTAATAGGAAAAGTACAAAGTGGTAAAACATCTAATTTTATAGCATTAACGGCATTAGCATTTGACAACAAATATAATATTGCAGTAATTTTGGGTGGAAATAAAAATAATTTATTAAATCAAAATGCAAATCGTATCAAGAAGTATTTTGAAAATATTGATGATGAAAAATTAGTTATACTAACAACCAATCAAAATGAAACATTATTACAGAGTGATAATATAAAAAGATTTATTGACGAGGGTAGAAAGGTAATAATTGTAGGCCTTAAACATCAAAAGCACATAAATAAAATAACAAAAATATTTGAAAAAACATCATTGAGTGACGAGCCAACCATAATAATTGATGATGAGGGAGATCAAGCAACATTAAATACAAAAGTTTATTCTAATAATATGAGTACTATTTACAAGTCTGTTATTGAATTAAAAAGTAAAATAAATAGACATTGCTTTATATCAATAACTGCAACACCTCAAGCTAATATACTTATTAGTACAGTTGATTTATTATCACCAGATTTTGGAATACTGGTCTATCCTGGTGAAGAATACTGCGGTTTGAATGAGTTTCATGGAGAAGATCAAGATAGATATATAAAGATTATTCCAGAAAACGAAGAAAGTTTAATTGAAAGTAATGGAGTTCCTTTAAGTTTTTATCATGCATTTGCAGATTTCTTTGTTGGAGGAGCTGTAAGAAACTATAGAGGAGATAATGGGAAACATGCTATGTTAATACATCCAAGTCAAAAGAAGATAGATCATAAGATAGTAATAGATAAAATATCTGCTATATTAAATGATTGGAGAGAAAAAGCAGAAATACGATTGAAGAAAATTAATGATATATCTTATAAATCATTAGAAACATTTTTAAAAGATTCATATGAGAGATATAAAGAAGACGGAGTAAAATTACCAGATTACAATGAATTGGAAATATATATATTAAATTGTATAAAAAAATGTTCACCAGTTCACTTGTGTAACAGTGATGAAGATGCAAGTATTAATTCAGAATATTATAAATTAAATATTTTTGTCGGTGGAAATATGGTAGAAAGAGGTATTACTATTAAAGGATTAGCAGTTACATATATTATTAGAAGAGCTAAGGGAAAGAGTAATGTAGACAATATGGAGCAAAGAGCCAGATGGTTTGGATATAAAAAGAAGTTTTTAGATATATGTAGAGTATATACAACAGAACAAATAAAAAGTGAGTTTTCAGATATACTAGAATGTGATGAAGATTTATGGGCTTTGATTGAAAGAGCATACATAAATGGAACAGAATTTAAGAAAATACCAAGAATATTTATTTTATCTAGTAGAATGCTAAATTTAACTAGAAGTAATGTAGCAAAAACAGAAAGGGTTAAATTTTCACAATGGACAAAACAAAATACTATAGAATTAAGTAAAGAAAGCGTTATTAAAAATGCCAACTTAATCAATGGCTTTAGAACGACTATTAAAGACAAATTAGAATTGCTTGATTATAGTGGCGCTAATCAACATATGATGGCAAAAGGAGTAAAATTTAATACATTTAAAGAGAGTGTTATAGATAATATGATTTTTCCAGTGGATAGTAATATACAAAAGGAGTTTTTTGATAAATTAGAAGAGTCTTTAAGAAAATGCAGTATTAACCCTGTTGTTGATATCGTATGGATTAGAGATAAAGAACATGAAACTCGTTCTGTAGATGAGTCTGGATATATAAAATCACAAATGTTTCAAGGATATAATTCAAAATACTGTGGAGATGCAAATATTATAACACCAGATAGGAATAATATTATGCAACTGCAAATTCATTATATAAAACCTATTAATTTAGAAAATATTGAGTATTATTCACCAGCGTTAGCATTATATATTCCATTAGAATATTCTGAAGAAATGTCAAAACTGGTAAAGAAAGTGTAGGGGTGTTTTATGGAAGTAAATGATTTGATTAGTAAGATACAAACTTTAGAAAGACCAAAACAATTCAATGAATATAATTTATTTAAGTTAGATGAAAATATATATTATGGTATAGATAAAAATGATTGCATTAGTTTTTTAGTAGAATCAACAATTCCTAATGTATATCCAGTTATACAAGAAACCAAATATCTAAATTTTAGTTTTAACATAATTGCTAAAATCATTATAAATGAAGAATGTGTAAATAAGAGAGTACATATATTAACATGTACTAGTAAATCATCGAGCGATATTAAAGCGTTTATAAGTTTAACAGAAGCTTTTAAGAATAGTATTAAAGAGAATAATCCTTTTATTATTAATGAATTATTTTCATCATTAAAAAACTTATTTGAAGATATAAATGCTAAAACAGATACTGAATTACAAGGATTTTTTGGGGAATTATATGTTATATATTACTTTATGCAAAATGGAATAAATATAGTTGATAATTGGCAAAAAAAAGAAAAAATGAAATTTGATTTTTCAATAAATGAACAAAAGAAAATGGAAATAAAATCTACTCTGAAAGATACAAGAATTCATCATTTTAGACATGAACAATTACTATCTGAATTATATGATATTATTATAGGATCAGTACTATTAAGAGAAAGCGACACAGGACTTAGTCTATATGAACTTATTTTAAAAGTAAAAGAAAATGCTAAAGGTAATTATAAAGTTCTCCTTTATATAGAGAATTTTATTAAAAATACTTCAGACGAAAAATTAAAGAATATTAAGTATGATGAATTATATATTAAAGATAATATAAAATTTTATAGAGCCAACATGGTGCCTCGTTTTAATGAAAAAACTCCTGAAGGAGTAAGTAAGGCAGAATATGATTCTGATTTAAGTAATGTAATTAACTTAACTAATAATGAATTAATTAAATGGCTACAGGGAAAATAAGATTAGAAAATTAAAATATTCTATTATGGATATAGCATATATTTATAAAATAAAAACTTTCTTTTTTGGAAATAATGTGATATAATATTATTATAATCAAAAAGGAGAGTTTTTATTATGTTAGGAGAAAAAATAAAATTTTATAGAGAAAATAAAAATATGACCCAAAGCGAAATTGCAGAGATATTAGAAGTAAAGCCAGCAACAGTTTCTAAATATGAAACTGGAACATTAGAACCAAATATTGAATCATTAAAAAGATTAGCAGAGATTTTCGAAATAACTATAGATGAATTATTAAAAGATAAAGATAAATTTGATGTTTCTGAACTAGATATATTAGAAGTATTAAAAGAACAGAAAAAGATGAAATTAAAAGGCAACTTATATCATAATACTCAGATTATCTTTGCATATAACACCAATCATATTGAAGGAAGTAAATTAACTGAAGATCAAACTAGATATATTTTTGAAACAAATTCAATTTTATTTGAAGGTGAGACGATAGCCAGTGTAGATGATATATTAGAAACTGCTAATCATTTTAAATTAGTTGATTATATGTTAGATAAAGCAGAAGAAAATTTGACAGAAGATATGATAAAAGAATTTCATAAGATTCTAAAAGAGGGAACTATGGATAGCAGAAAAGAATGGTTTATGGTTGGAGATTATAAGAAAATAGTTAATGAAGCTGGAAATATGAAAACATCAACACCTAGGCAAACCCCAAAAGATATGGTAAAATTAATGGAATGGTATAATTCATTAGAAAAAATAACAATAAACGAAATAATAGAATTTCATGTTAGATTCGAAAAAATACATCCATTTCAAGATGGCAATGGTAGAGTTGGAAGAATAATTATGTTTAAGGAATGTCTAAAAAACAATATAATTCCATTTATTATACTAGATAAAGATAAATTGTTTTATTATAGAGGTTTAAAAGAATACAAAAATGAAAAAGGATATTTAATTGATACTTGCTTAAATGCACAAGATCAATATACAAAGTTAGTAGAATATTATTTGAAATAGAAGAGGTGAAAATATATGTCGGATTTAAAACCAGCAGATATACAAGAAATAATGAGATATGTAAGAAAGAAAACAAAAAAAGGACCAGGGTATGTATGGGACTTTAATGATATAACATATAAAGAGTTTATAAATGGAGCGACAGGATGTAATATTGATGAAGAAAAATATAAAATCAATGGAACTTCAAAAGAAAAAAGGCTTAGACAATTTCTTATAACCGAAGATAATGCACGAGTTATTTTATTACTAATGGAAATGGTGGATTATGGAACGAGAAGGAGCTTTTTGCTAAAAACTCATATTAAAAATATGAATAAGATAATTAAAGAATTAAAAAATCATGAGAAAACTATTGAAATAAATAGTAGCACAATAAAAAACAAAAAAGAAGAAGAAATACTTTTAAGGGAAATAAAAGATAAAGTTTCAAAGGGTCAATATATATTTGCTATAGACAGATTACATACGTTACTAAAATATAAATATGAAGCAATTTTTAAATCTATAAATAAAGAGATAAGAGGAGAAACACTGGATGCAATATCAGGAGAATTAAATAATATCTTAAGAGAAAATAGTGTGTTTAAAGAAAAGACAACATTTAGCATATTATCAGCAACAAAAAAGATAATGAAGGACTTTGATGATGCTAGGAATAATAAAACATATGCACATGCAAATACTATTATGGAAAAAAATGAAGCAGAGTTTTTATGTACATATTTGATTTATTATTATAATTTTATAAGTAGAATTGATTTCAAAAAGATAAAAGTCAATAAAGGCGAGAATTAACTCGCCTTTTACTATGTATTTAAACTTCCTGTAATCAATTCTACTCCATCACAAAACCCATTTCTATAATATTTCTCATTCCAATAATCAATATAATTCATAAAATTCTCATCAAGAAAACCAAGTTGCTTTTCAACATATTTTTTATCCTTATTAGGAACACATTTTAAAATTCTTTCAGAAATCTCATCAAAATAAATATGATGTTTTCTATCTTCATCACAAGTTAAACTGCATAATTCTTCCTCTCTAAAATCTAACCAATCTTTTAAAATATCATCTTTAACTTCTCTTAAATTATTCATTGCTTAAACCTCCATTTTTAATAATTTTAAAATTTTACACATCAAAACACTAAAAAACTTGCAATAACAAACTTAAAAATGTATTGAAATTTTATATGTTTGATGCCTTAAAAAATTGGGGACAAATTGGGGACAATTGTTGCAAAAAAGTACCAAATTTAACCTAAAAAATAATCACGCCAATTTGCTCTAACCCTATTAAAACCAATAAAAACTCAAGTTAACAAAATTTCTCAAAACCTCCAATTAAACTCTCATAACCCGAAGGTCGTGAGTTTAAGTCTTACGATGCAACCAATTAAGTTTATAGTGCTAGATGTTTTATTTTTTTGAGAAAAGGTGCTATAATATCCACATAAAGAACAACGGCAATGCAGAAAAATTTAAAATACCAAAAGGAATTGAAAATTTTAGCACAAATAAAAAATAATAAACAATCGAAAATTTTCTAGTAAATAATAAAAGAAGTATAGGAGAAAAAATAATGCAAATTAAATATATTGAAAAAATTCCAACAGCTACTGAATTTAATATGCTAACAGAATCAGTAGGTTGGGGAACGAGAGAAAACAATATTATAGAAGAAGCTTTAAAAAATACATTATACTCACTTTGTGTTTATGATGTGGATAAGCTAATTGGATATGGAAGAATTATTGGAGATAAAACAATATTTTTATACATACAAGATATAATGGTAATTCCAGAATACCAAGGTAAAAAAATAGGAACAGGTATAATGAACAAATTAATAGAAAAGATTAATGAATATAAGAAGATAAATCCAGAAATAAGAACATATTTAGGAGCATCAAAAGGAAAAGAAAGCTTTTATGAGAAATTTGGATTTATATCAAGACCTAATGAAGAATTAGGTGCTGGAATGATTTTGTATGATAAATAGGAAATGATATAAAAGATTAGCTAAGGAGGTAATTGTTTTGGAATATTGTATGTTAGAAACTGCAAGTGACGATAAAAATGAAATAAGCAAAATTGCAAAGGAATTACTAGACAAGAAATTAGTTGCTAGTTGTCACATAATAGAGAGTGAAAGCAGTTGGAATTGGAATAATGGAAGAGAAAATTCAAAAGAATACTTACTTCAAATGAAAACTAAGAAAAAATGCCTAAAAGAGATATATGAGATAATTAAAAGTATACATAGTTATGAATGCTTTGAGTTTGCGGTATATAATATTACAAGTATAAATGAAGAATATTTAAAATGGATAGATAAGGAAGTAAAAAATAAGTGATAATAGATTAAAGCTTTTTTACCAAATTTGTAAACAGCGTAAAGATAACAAAGTAGACACTTAACATCCTTAGAATTGTTTAATACAATGTTTTCCTAAAACATAACCCTGATATAAATTTTATTGCAAATGACGGAACAAAACATCATGAAATAAGACCAGTTTTATTTGACTGTGTACGCAATGCCTTATGGCATACAAGGAGATTAGATTATAATGTAGAAACAAAAGAATTCAACTGGACATCATCAAATGAAATGCAGAAAGAATCTTTTGACATATTAGTCGAAGTTGTGAACCGAGGAGCAAACGTAAACGCAGTAGATGAATGTAACAGAAATTCACTATTTGATGCGGTTGGCGAGATAAATATGATATATCAAACAAACCATGAAACCAATACATTTTATCCACAAAGGCAAAAGCTTGAAAATGAAACTTTGGAGCAGTACAGAAAAATCTTAAAATTATTAATAAATAATGGAGCAGATAAAAAATAGTACTTCTAGCTTTTCCAAAACAAATATAAAAGAAACTTATCAAAATGTCAAGATGAGCTGATTTGGAAGTACATAGGAGATATGTGGGAGTGAGATTTACAGGTCAAAACTGTAGAGTGAAAGTATAACGGCTTTTGAATGTATAAACAATATAATATAAAATGAAAATATTTTAACAGAAATTGTAAATATTTTTTATATATTAAAAGGAGAATGGATAGAATTAAAAATAATTTTTCAAATTTTAATGAGTATAGAGATTTAAAGAAAAATAAGAATATTAGTTTGAAAGTGAGGAAGTTATATGAAAAGTACAATTTTAACTGAAAACGATTATAATATGTTTTATAAAAGTATTATTTATGGAAATATAGGAGATCCAATAAGTACATCAATTAAATCAGCATATAGAGACGTGTGCAGAACAATAACTGGTTTTTCAAAACATAAAAACCATAATTTTATTTATAATAATGCTACTAAATTATTATATAATGAAATTAGTTTGTTATTATCAAAGAATATTGCAAATCAATATGATTTTGATAAATGGCATAAAAATTGTTGTGATAAATTAATAAAAATATTTGAAGATCAGTCGTTTTGCTATGGACAAGCTCAAAAATGGATAAATATGAGTTTGAAAAATTTATCTATGATAGAGCATAGACTAGTTGAAAAACAGTACGAATTTTTTCATATTCCAATAGATAACTATATTATTGATATAACAGGAATTAAAACATCAGTTGCTTGGAGTAGAATTTCAAATTATAAGGAATATATAGACTACCAAAATCAATTTAAAAATAAATATAATGGGATTCCTTTAGATAATGAATTTAAGTTGTGGCTTAAGGTAAAAAATCATTTAGCTAAAAACACTATTTGAATTATTGAAAGGAATAAATATTTGAATTATGAGTAAAAATGAAGAAGTACAAAAACAAGAAGAAAGAAATGTAACAGAGTTTTTTTACAAAGCAATAGGAAAGAAAAATATAAAATTCTTACCTATAAAAGGTAAATATCCAGATTGCTATATTGAAGTGGATAGTAAAAAAATGGCAATAGAACTTAGAAGATATTATAATCAAATGCAAACAATGAAAAATAAAAATTTGAGGAATATGTTTAAAATATGGTTGAAAAAAGATGAAAATAGTTTAAAGATGATTATTAATAAAATAAAAAAGCCATTATCACAAAAGCAAACTATTTGGTATAAAAATGTACACACAATGATTAGTGAAATTCTTGAAGTAAATGATAATATTGAGAAGATAGATATAAAAAAGAGGTACATATTTTTTAAGCATTATATGAATGAATATAATCATATATTACCCAAAGAAATTACAAATAAAAATAGTATAACGCTACAAGAATATTTAAAATATATGGAACAATATATTAATAATGGGGAAACTATAAATATAACGTTGATATGTAAAAATGGTTTGAAAACAAATATAAGTGTAGCATATGATTCATTAAATACTAATAATGGAGAAAAAGGAATACATGATTGGGAGGTTTGGGATCAGAATATAAATGAGGTTTATGAAAATATTCTAGAAGCTATAGAAGACAAGATTAATAAATATGAAAAAAATTATTGCAAGAGTGAAACTATAGCAGAACATGCTGAATATAATTTGATTATTTATCCTGGAGACATTCCACCAACATTAAATAAAAAAGAGATACAAGAATTAGATAAATGTATAAGAAGTAATGTGAAAGAGCTTAAGTTTAATAATATAATAATTTTCATTTGCAATATAATTTTAATATTATCAGAAAATAAAGGAATTAAAGTTATTAACTATGAAACCTTATAGTTTAGGACGTAATGTTAATAAACTTTATAGATATTAATTATGAATTTATGTAGAGGTGATAAAATGGAAAAACCAATTATTGGAATAATAGGAAAAGTTCAACCCAAATATAAAGAAGATATTTGGCATAGAATTGATGAAGTGGATGAACTAAGATATTTGATTATAAAAAATGGTGGTACAGCTATAATGTTATTGCCAACAGAAGAAACTTTAAAATTTAATGAAAATGATATTAAAGATAATACAATTTTGGGGGATAAAGAAAAAAATGAATTATATAGACAAATAGATTTATGTGATGGCTTTATATTACAGGGAGGACTATATAGTGCAAGTTATGAGATAGAAATGGCAAAAAAAATTATAGAGTTAGATAAACCACTTATTGGGATCTGTGCAGGGTTTAATAATATTTTAAGAGCATTAGGCACAGATGTAATTGAAGATAAAACAAAAAGTCATGATATATATGATAAAGATTACAGACATAAAATATCTGTAATTAAAGGAACAAAATTATATAATTTAATAAATAAAGAAGAATATTCTGTAAATAGTATTCATAGCATGATAGCACCTAAAGAAAATGTTGAAGGATATGCAAAGATATCAAGTATTTCTTATGATGGAATGGTAGAAAGCTTTGAGTTAAACAATAAAAAATTTGTAATGGGAATAAAATGGCATCCAGAACTAATGTCGGAAGATGATTTTACTAACAAATTATTTAAAGAGTTTATTGAAAATGCATCTAAAAATTAGGTGAATGTCATATAAAAATAGAAGTATAGTAATAACTTACAATTCATATAGAAAATAAATAATTAGATAGTTTGAATATTTAGATGTAGCAATATAAAAAGAAAACAGACAAAAAAGTATATAAAAAATCGGGAAGAAAAAATAATATTGAAGTATAGTATATCTAACGAAAGGAGAGAAGTGTAATTATGAATTGGGTTGATGTTATTAGAAAAACTATTAGCTATATAGAAGATAACATTTTAGAAGACATACAAATAAGCGACATTGCAAAAGAAGTATATATGTCACCATTATACCTACAAAAGGGATTTTCTATTATGTGTGGCTATACAATATCAGAATATATAAGAAATAGAAGACTAACGCTTGCAGCAATTGACTTAATAAATACTGATGAAAAAGTAATAGACATAGCTTTAAAATATTCTTATGATTCACCAGATAGTTTTACTAAAGCATTTACAAGATTTCATGGATCTACACCGATTTCTGTTCGTAAAGATGGAGCAACAATAAAAGAATTTGCACCATTAAAAATAAACATAGATTTAAAAGGAGGATATACTATGGAGTACAGAATCGAAGAAAAGGAAAGTTTTAAGGTTGTTGGAGTATCAAGAAAATTCAAATATGAGAATGCATTTGAAGAAGTGCCAAAATTATGGCAAGAGTTTAATATGAGCGGAAACAAGGATATTTGTCCAATGTATGGAGTTAATTGTGACGAAACAATGGAATGTAATGAGTTCACATATATGATTTGTGAGAATTACAAAGAGGGTATGAAAATACCAGAAAATTGTGTAGTAAAAGAAATACCAAAATTTACTTGGGCTATATTTCCTTGCTATGGACCAGCATTTAAAAGTATGCCAGAATTAAATGAAAAAATATTTAAAGAATGGTTACCTAATTCAAATGACTTTGAAATAGCTGGTGGATATAACATAGAAATGTATACAGATCCATCAAAATATGAAAATGGAATAATGGATGAAAAATATTATACAGAAGTATGGATACCTATTAAGAAGAAATAAATTATAAAGTTTATTAAAAGATAATAAAAAGCAGAAAGTTTAATGAAAATTAAATTTTTTGCTTTTTGCATTATAGTTCGACAAAATTTGCAATTAAATTATTATATAATTTTTATGCAATTATATTTTAGGGGGAATATAAATATGAAATGTAATGGCAAAAAAATTACAATAGTCGTTTTAATTTGTATTTTTTCAGTAGCAATGTGTAATATAACACTTGCACACTCAGGAAGAACAGATTCAAGTGGGGGACACAGAGATAATAACAATAAAAGTGGATTAGGTAGTTATCATTATCATTGTGGTGGACATCCAGCGCACTTACATACAAATGGAGTTTGTCCATATTCATCTAGTTCATCAAAAACAACTTCTAAATCTAGTAGTTCAAGTTCATCTACCAAAAGTACAAGTTCCACAACATATTCAAGTGGTGAAGCAAAGAAAGTTGTTCCAAGCATAATAGAAGCAGAAAGCATAGAAATTAATGAAGTTATAAAAGAAATGAAAGTTGGAGATAGCAAACAATTATCGGCCAGTGTTTTACCAGAAAATACAGCTAATAAAGAGGTAACTTGGGAAACAAGTGATGAGGATGTAATTAAAGTTAGCTCAAAAGGAGAAATAACAGCAATTGGTGAAGGAAAAGCATATATAACGGCAAGTACATCAAATAAAAAAACAGATTCAATTACAATATTAGTAACTGAAGATAAAAAAGAAGAGAACAATACAATAAATAATGTAGCAAATCAAAATAGCATTAATAAGACTTCAGATACTAGTTCAGAAAGTTCAAATCCACTAGGAGCAATTATAGCATTAGGAGCATTAGGTGGTGGAGGTTTCCTTGGATATAAGAAGCTAAAAAAATAAAGATCTTATTTAAAATAGATTATGGACAAGGACAAGTAAGGATAAATGAGTTAGTGTAATAATAAAATGTGATAAATTATTTATAACAATTTGGAGGTAATAAACATGAACCATAATAATACAAAGAAAAGTAAAAAGAAACATGTTGTTATGTTGGGGGTGTTAATCACTTTAATATGTGTAATAATTGGAACAGTTACCCAAGAAGGGGATAAAGTGGAGGATATATATTATGTGGGATTTATTATTGGTCTTGTAACAATTATTGTAGGGTGTTGCACAAAATCACAAAAGAAAGTTGACGAAGAAAAAGAGCTTGCGGATATAGCGTTTAATGTAACTAAAAACATAGATAATTATTTGTACTTAGATGAGAAGAGAGAAAAAATATGTATTCCTACAGGATTAATAAAAAAGAAAATTGACCCTTCCAAAATATTTAATTACACAGATGTTTTAAATTATGAATTATTAGAAGATGGTAATTCGATTTCCAAAGGTGGAGTTGGTAGAGCTTTAGTTGGTGGTGCCCTTTTTGGAGGAGTAGGAGCTATTGTTGGTGGTTCAACAGGACATAAAAATAAGAAAACATGTACTAGGTTACAAATCAAAATAACAAATAATAATATTGAGCATCCAACAGAGTATATTAATTTTATAGTAGGAGAAGTAAGAAAGGATAATTTTACTTATAAAAACGCATATAATTCAGCACAAAAGGTATTATCAACATTTGACATAATTTGCAATTCAAATTCAAAAAAAGATGAGAGCAATTCAAAGTTATCACCAAATGCTAAATCAATACCACAACAAATAAAAGAATATAAAGAATTATTGGATATGGGTGCAATAACAGAAGAAGAATATAAAGTTAAGAAAAAAGAGATTTTAGATATAAAATAATTCAAAGTACAATATTTTAATAAGATAAAAAGTGTGAAACAACGAATTAAGTTTAACGTTTTTCCAGTAGACTTTAAAGTGAAGATATCATCAGCTATATAAATAAAACAAGCTTTTTAAACTATAATAAAAAACACCTGCATCTGCAAGTGCTTTACTTTTGTTATTTTACATTAGCATAATTATCCATAGAATTATTTATAGCTTTTCTTATTTTCTCTGGATTTGACATGTAGTTAAAATTATAATTTCCTCCTGCAGTGTTAATACTTATAGTCCCATAATTAAATATTTTCCCTATTAATCCTTGTGTTACTTTAACAGAAGTGATTTGTTCTATTCTACTGTCCATTCTCTCTGTCTTTATAAGTCCTGTTTTGCCTTCTACTCTTCTATTAGTTATAGTTAGTCTTGTCGTTAAAATTGCTATTAAAGGTTTCCAAATTGTAAAAATCCCTACAATAAAACACATTGCTATTAAATGTGGCGCAATTACTACCCATGTAGGTTTTTCACTTAATAAAATTTTTTCATCCATATAATCTCACCCTAATAATAATACCATTTTTTTACAAATATTGCAATATTTTTTTGCTTTTTAGTAATTATAAGAGATCTTAGCTTTTTCTAATATTTTTTAAATTTTAATATATTTTGCATGAAAGTTCCAAATTTTCTTTGTTTTGAAGTTTAATGTATTAGTGGAAAATATTTTTTTTTGATATTAATTTAAATATACTAAACATTAAAATAATTGCGTCATAATATGTCAAATAATGTCACAGAAAAATGGTTGTATTATATGTAATTCTAATATAAAATAATATTAAATTAATAATTATAATAAGGGAGTGTAATAAATGAAAGAAAAAACAAAGTTATATCAAGAATGGTGGTTTTGGCTATGCATTGTACTAATAGTTATTAGTAGTGTAGTTGTATTTATTAATAATCATAAAACAATTCAGACAAGTTATAATGGAACATTAAATAATAATTTAGAAAAGACTGAAAATAAGACTGAACTAAATGAATTAGAAAACAACATATCAGAAACTCAAATAAATAATTTAACAGAAGAGAATCAAAAAACAATCATAACACAAAATAATGTTGTTAATAATAAGATAGAACATAAGACACAAGAATCATCAAAAAACATATCACAGGAAGGAGAAAAGCTCGAAAGCAAAAATAATTTAGAACAGTCAAAGAAAGAAGCAAAGTCAACGCCAAGCACACCTAAACAAGAAAAACAAGAAAAGAATCAAAAAAAGGATACATCTATAAATATACAATCAAAATACCAAGATATTTTAAATAAATATAGTGTAAAATTAAAAAACAAAACACCTTCATTGATAGCAGAATACGAAAACGAGGCCATAACAAATACTAATGGACTAAATGGCTTAGCTACTATATGTAACAATAAGGTTTCCGTGCTGGCTGAAATATGCAATGAAGGTATAGGTGAAATGGCTAATATATATTATAAGTATGGTTCGGGAAAGTATAGCGAATATGAAGAATGGGCGGGGAAACTACAAGATATTTATATGTCAGAAGCTGGCAAAATACAAGCTGTGTATATTAATTCATCTATGTAAATCATATTAATAAAAGGAGTGTTATAATATGAACAAATACATTAGATATACAATTGTTGTCATAACAACAATAATATTGACCTGTTTGTTATTGTATTTAATAAAAATGAATACAGCAATATATAAAAATAGCAACAAGGCAATAAAAATATTGGAAAAGTATAATAACAATGTAATAAGTGCAGAAGAAACAGCCGGAGACCTGAAAAAAATATATGATAATTTTAATTCAAAGTATTGCAACACAGAAAACGAATATAACGGCATTTATATACATTTTAGTTATGACATTGCAAATATAATAGACTATATAAAATTAAATAATAGTCACGAAGGCATAGACAAAAATATTATCAATGAAAGCATAATGTATATGAAATCATACAGAACAATTTTTTAAGGCTGTAAAGACTTCTTTTTGTATATAAAAAATTCTATAATGCATTAATTTAAATATACTAAATATTACAATAATTGCGTCATAATATGTCAAATAATGTCACAATAAAATGGTTGTATTATATACAATTCTAGTATAAAACAATATTAAATTAATAATATAATAAAGGAGTGTATAAAATGAATAACAATGAATTATTAAATACTATTATTGATTTACAAAATAAAGAAAATAACAAATCAAGTAAAGAAGAAAAAAACAAAGAGAATACTTCAAACGATGAAAATTTAAGGCAATTATTGCTAAATAAGAAAGAAAAAAAATATAAGTCAGATAATTATAAAAACATTATTATAATGTTAGCAGTTATAGTATTCATTGGAGGCATTATTGCTGGAAATCATTTTAAAGTCAATACCATTAAAGATTATTACAAGGATAAAGATATAATTGAACTAAAAAGCTATATGTACGAAGATGCTTTTAATGATAATCTAATGTTCACAATTTGGGGTTCTGGAATCATATTTATTTTTATATCTTGCTTAATAAATTCAATTTTAAAGACACTTGAAGAAATTAAGGAAATTCAAAAAGAAACCTTAAAAAAAATCGTTTAACTTAAAAAATACATTAAATATATAATAAATATTATAGCAATAATAATATTAGATTGGTTATTATGGTATCTATTAAAAATTAGCATGCTACAAAAGATATATTAAATAAAGCAATTTTAAAAAGATAAAAAGCTAGTTAAAAACAATCATAGCATAGTAAATAATATTGTGCAAAACAGATTGACTAATATTAAAACTGTATGTCTGACTATTAAAAAACAAATATAAAAAAGTTATTAGAGTGAATTGATACGGTATTATGAATACTATGGTAAGTTAACCATGTTGCCTAAATAATCAAACCATGATATAATATTAATGTAGTATTTCAATTCGTCCATTCGCGTGATGCTACCAAAGAAATTGAGAGTTTAAAACTTGAATAATAGAAAATGTTGAGAACCTTTTTCTATGAATGGCAAAAATTTAAACCATAGCAAAATTATGGTTGTTTTTGCTTTGTTCATAGGAAGGAGGTTCTTTTTGTATATACAACCAAATATAAAAATAAAGGAGAATAAAAATGCAAGAAAGCGAATTAGAATATTATGAAAGAATAGGAAACTGGGATTTTAGTCAAATAAAATGTGAGGTCCGAAAAATAACAAATTGGGACTTTTATAAGCAGATAAAAAAACATACAAATGAAAAATCACTATGCTTAGATTTAGGAACAGGTGGAGGAGAAAAAGTATTAAAAAATTATCCAAAAGTAGGAATGATTGTTGCTACAGATTTTTCTAAAGAGATGCTAAAAACAGCAAAAGAAAATCAAAAAAAGTACCCACGAAAGAATGTAAAGTTTACATGGATGAATAATTTAGAAATGACATTTCCAAAAGAAACTTTTGATTTGATTTCAGCAAGACATACAATAATAAATGCAAAACAAATATATAATTGTCTAGTAAAAGGTGGAACCATAATAATAGAAGGAGTGGATAAAAAAGATTGTTGGGAAATAAAGGAGATTTTTGAAAGAGGTCAGGCATACAATGATAAAATTTCGATAGCTCAAAAAGATTATTTAGATTTGAAAGAAGCGGGATTTAAAAAGATAGAGAAAATAGAAATATTGGAAAATGAATATTACAAAACAAAAGAGGATTTAATGGCACTACTGTTAAAAACTCCAATACTAGATGAGTTTTCTGAAATAGAAAATAGCAAATTTAAACACAAAAAAAGAATAGAAATGAACTTATTTGAAAAATATGTGGATAAGTACACCTCAAAAAAAGGCATTCTGTTGAAAAGGAGACTATATGGAATAATTGCTACAAAATAAAAATAAAAAAAAATAAAAAAATTAGCACTCTCCTCTTGACATTGCTAAAAAGTGATGTATAATATACTTGCAACAGGGAAAAATAGCATTAAAGTACATATGTGCAACCTATTTGGGTATCAACACATAAAAAATTTTAAAAGGAGGAATGACTTATGATGATGGTACCAAGAAGAAATGGATTTGATATTTTTGATGAGGTTTTCAATGATCCATTTTTCACAAAAAAAGAAAGCAAATTAATGAAAACTGATGTAAGAGAAAAGGATGAAAATTATGTACTAGATATTGATCTTCCAGGTTATGACAAAAATGACATTAAAATAGAATTAACAGATGGATATCTAACAGTTACAGCAAGCAGAACAGAACATAAAGAAGAAAAAGAAAAACACAATAAATATATTCATCAAGAAAGATTCTTTGGAGAATGCTCAAGAAGCTATTATGCAGGAGAAAATGTAAAAGAAGAAGATATTAAAGCAAACTTCAAAAACGGAACACTAGAAATTACATTCCCTAAAGAAGAGAATAAAAAGCTAGAAGATAAAAAGTATATACAAATTGAAGGCGAATAAAAAAGGACCTCGAAAGAGGCCTTTTTTTATTGCATATCAAAGATATTTTTGAACCAGATTTAGTCTATAGCAAAAAGCATTCTCATAGAAAAAGGTTCACATAAAGTAGACAAGATAACTAATCTATGGTAAAATAATTAATGGAAAAGTAGGATATGGGAGTTATTTTAATTATGAATTTAAATGAATTAATGATAGTAAATGAACAGGAATTAGAAAAACTAAATAAAGCTATAGACAGAATAAGCCAAGAAAAATCAAGAATTAATTTTAATAGAGACATATTAGAAAGGCTTATGGAAAGAATAGAAAAAGTAATTCCATATAGAGAAGAATCCGAAATTCGTATAATAACTCCAATAAAATATCATGAAATGTTAAGGCTTGTTATGGACTTTTACAAATCGATAGATGAAGAGATATATCAAAAAGTAAAGAAATATGTTTTGCAACAAGAAAAAGGTGTGAACTGCTATATATATAACCCATATAAAGTAGACAAAGAAAAATTAGATTCTGAAATCGGAATAAAATATTCTGGATTTACTATAGAAGGAAAGAATTGGTGTGAAATACATATACCACTTACACAACAAATTAATTTTTTAAGAAGTAAAAAAAATATTGCTCAAGGCGAGTTAGATAATATAATTCCAGAAGCTACTTTACAGGATGCATATGTTATGGTACACGAGATAGGACATGTCTTGGATTTTAATATAGATCAAATGAGATTAGGGAAAGCTCATGAAGGGAAAAAAGGAGTTACCAGACAGTTGTTAACAGAGAGTACAGCTTTAGCTTTAGAAAAAATGTTTTCTAAATACTTACTAAAAAATAAAATTTTTTCAAAAGAGATTATACAAGCAATTGATAATATAAGAGAAAACCTTGTGCGAGATAATTGTAGGGCTACATATTATAAGTTAGTATTATACAAAGAAAAAGAAAAAAATGGACAGATTACAGAAGAATTTTTAGAAAAAATTATGAGGGATAAAAATTTTTCTAGAAATGGAATAAGAAGAATTGTAAAAGCTATAACAAATGATAATAATAAGGTTTGGTATCAAGAAAAATATGCAATTGCTAAATTAATTGCTCCAAGTATATTTAAAAAATATGAAGAAGGGGACATTTCAGCAATAAAAGAATATTTACAATCAACTCAAGAGGGAAACTTAAAAGATGCATTATTAACAATAGGAATAGAAAATAATAAAAATGGAATAGAAGTACTATTTAAGAACTTGCAGGAAGAAGAAATGTTAAGTAGAGAGCAAAATGAAAAGGCAGATGAATAAAAATGATAAGGAATATTTTTCCTTATCATTTTTTTGCAAAAAAGAGAACATTTTTTCGTAAAAACTATTGACATTAGAAAAATAAAGCAATAGAATATATACGAACAAACATTTGGAGGAAATAATATGATATCAACATTGCATATTAAAAATATTGGAATTATAGATGATTTATCAATAGATTTTAACGAAGGATTAAATATTTTAACAGGAGAAACGGGAGCCGGAAAAACATTAATAATACAATCTCTAGAAATAATTTCTGGTGGAAGATTTTCAAAAGAAATAATAAGAAAAGGTGAAAATTACTCATTAGTTGAAGCAAGCATTTATTTACCAGAGAGTGAAATTTCAGAAGATGGAAATATAATAATTTCTAGAGAGATATATTCAAATGGAAGAAATACATGTAAAATAAATGGCAAGTTAGTAACAGTTAGTGAATTAAAAAAAGTTATGAGTAAAATAATAGATATTCACGGACAACATGATAATCAAAATTTATTAGACAATTCAAATCACATATCATATTTAGATGACTTTGCAGGGAAAGAAATACATCCAATAAAAACACAATATTCAGAGCTTTTTGATGAGTATAATAAAATAAAAAATGAATTAGAAAACAACTATGGAAACGAAACAGAAAAAGAAAGAAAATTAGATTTACTAAAATATCAGTTAAACGAAATAGAAACAGCTAATTTAAAAGAAACAGAAGAAATAAAATTAAATGAAAAACATACAGCAATGGTAAATAGCGAAAAACTTAAAGAAAACTTGCAAATCATAGATGACAATTTAAATAATAATGCAATAGAAGGAATTTCTAATGCAATAAGATGTTTCGAAAAAATAGAAAACTGTGGAGAGATATACAAAGAAAAACTAGCAGAATTAAAGAACATATATTATGAAATTCAAGAAACTAGCAGAGATATCTACTCATTAAAAGAAGATGCAGAATATGATCCATACCAAATGCAAGAAGTAGAAAGAAGATTAGATACAATATTCACAATGAAAAGAAAATATGGAAATTCAATTATCGAAATATTAGAATACAAAGAGCAATTAAAAAACGAAATTGAATTAATAGAAAACGCGGATGAAATAAATAACAAATTAAAAATAAAATTAAAAGAAATAGAAGCAAAAATGGATAAACTATGTTTAGAAATGAGTAATATAAGGAAAAAATATGCTACTATTTTAAATGAAAAAATAAACAATGAATTAAAAAGCTTAGAAATGGTAAATGCTAAATTTAATGTTAATGTAAATAAAATAGAAAACCAAAAATATAATAAAAACGGATTAGATGAAGTTATATTTATGATTTGTACAAATATAGGAGAGGAAGAAAAAGAACTAACAAAAATTGCTTCAGGTGGTGAAATGTCTAGAATAATGCTTGCAATAAAAACAGTTATTGCAAATACAGATAAAGTTGGAATATTAATATTTGACGAGATAGACACAGGAATAAGTGGAAAAGCAGCAAAAGCAGTTGCTGACAAAATGAAATTGATTGCAAAGAACCATCAAATAATTTGTATAACACATTTAGCTACAATTGCAGCAAAAGGAGACTACAATTATTATATATTTAAACAAATAAACAATGGAAAAACTACAACAAATGTTGAACTATTAAATGAAGAAAAAACAATACAAGAAATTGCAAGAATTTCTAATGGAGAAATAACAAAAGTTGCAATTCAAAACGCAGAAGAGTTAAGAAAACTGGCCTGTGCAGTATAATATAAAACAACAAAACCCTCAGAAATGAATCTGAGGGTTTTAAAATTATAACAATATTTTTTAAAATAAAATCATTTTAAGAAACTCTTAAAACAGCTTTTTTAATTCTTTGTTGTTTCTTATATTTTTCGTAAGAATTTAAAGCAAATTCCAAAGCATTTTTATATGCGTTAGAATTTTGTTTATATTGCATCTTGCAAAATGCCTGTAAAATTGTTGTATCAATAATTTCTTGATTATATTGATAAATATCTGGATTTACAGTTAAGACTTTTTTTGAGCATTTATAATAAGAATCTTTTAATCTTTGAATTTTATAATCATCTGGAGCAAACTTAAAAATATGTCTAGCAAGTTCCAAAGAATATTCCAAATTTTTAACTGCAACTTCATCATATAATTTTTTTATTGCAGAATTTATAATTTCCATATTGTCTACATTTTTATACTTTGCAGGTAAAAATAAACAAAATTCAGAGTCATTTTGAACAAGATCAATAGAAGAAGATTTTACATATTTAATATTAAGTTTGTAACTGCTTCCTAATAAGCTAACAGCTAGATATGACTTACTTTTAACAGTTTTACTAAAATTAATTATACCCATAAAAACCCCTCCCAAACAAAACAATGTTCGCTACTGTGAAATTATTTTACATCAACTAAAAAAACATGTCAACAATTTTAAACAAAAAAATATAAAATTGTGATATAATATTTTAAAACAAAAAGGAGATGTTATTATGGAAAGAGAAAAAGCAGTAGAATTATTAAAAAAATATAATAAAGAAGAATTTCATATAAGGCATGCATTAACTGTAGAAGCAGTTATGAGATATTTTGCTAAACAAAAAGGATATGATGAGGACTTTTGGGGAATAGTTCGGTTTATTGCATGATGTAGATTTTGAATGTTATCCAGAAGAGCATTGCAAAAAAGCTCCAGAGTTATTAAAGGAAATAGATGCAAGTGATGAATTGATACATGCTGTATGTAGTCATGGATATGGAATATGTTCTGATGTAGAACCAACACACGAAATGGAAAAAATATTATTTGCAACAGATGAGCTTACAGGACTAATTTGGGCAGCAGCAAAAATGAGACCATCTAATAGCACAAAAGATATGGAAGTTTCAAGTTTAAAGAAAAAATTTAAAGATAAAAAATTTGCAGCAGGTTGCTCAAGAGATGTAATAAGAGAGGGTGCAGAGAAATTAGGCTGGGAATTAAATGATTTGTTCGAACAAACAATACTTGCAATGAGAGAAAGCGAAGATTTGGTAAATAAAGAAATGACAGAAATATAAAATAAAGATTATAAAACGCAAAATTGACTAATTATGTAAAATAATATAAAATATATATACAACAACCAGTAATACTGGATTTTAAGGAGCGACAAAAATGACAGAAAAAGATTTTGCAAAGATGACAAAAGGTGAGCTAGAAAAACATTGCGAGGAGTTAGAAAAAGAGCTTGCAAAGGCTCACTGGTTTTTGCGAAACAAAATTCAGCAGGAGCAAGACAAAAAAGGAGAATAATTAATCTCCTAAACAGAAAAAGGTATCTCTGTAAAGAGATGCCTTTTTACTTTAATTATATACTATCACCTTTTAACATAGTTCTAATAGTATTATACAGATATGGTTTAAACTCATCAATAGGCATTGGGTCATTATACAAAATAGAATTAAAGCAAGTAGAACTTGCAAGTTCTATAATCATAAACAAAACAACATCAGGATTTTTAATATTAATTTTGTTTTCTTCTATTCCTTTTATAAATAAAGAGCGAAGCCCATCTTTGTTATCATCTAACGTATTATAAATTTTAAATACAGTATTACTTTTAATTCCCCAAGATAAATTTTTAGAAATAAACTTAAGCAATGCAGGAAATTTAGTAAGTTCATCTATAACATAATTTATTATATAAATAATTTGATCAGAAAAATTACTTATATAGTTTTTTCTTAAATTTTCTAATGCATCACAAAATAATTTGTGAGATTTTTTTGCAACAAGAATATCTCTCAACTCATACTTATCTTTAAAATATAAATAAAAAGTACCTTTTGCAACATTTGCATTATCTACAATATCTTGTATAGATGTGTTTTGAATACCTTTTTCGGTAAACAACTTAAAGCCGGTATCTAGCAATCTATTTTTTTTATTTTCCTTAGTTTCTTGAATACTCAATTTAATCACCACATATATTATTATTGCATAAAATGACCAGTAGGTCAATCAAAAATGAAAAAATATTTATAAATTCCACTTGCAACACCCCACATCTCACATAAATTAAATAAATTTTAATAAAAATATTGACTAACGGTCATAATGGTGCTACAATATAAAAATGACCGGTAGTCATAAAATGAAAGGAGCGATAATATGCTAAAATTTGGAGAGTTTATATGTAAGCATAAAAAAATAATTTTAGTAATTTCAATACTTTTACTAATTCCTTCAATATTAGGAATAAAGGCAACAAAAATAAACTATGATATTTTGGTATATTTACCAAGCGACATTGAAACTGTTCAAGGAGAAAATATTCTTTCAGAAGACTTTGATATGGGAGCATTTTCAATAGTAGTTTTGGAAAATATGAAATCAAAAGAGATAGCAAAACTAGAAACAGAAGTTAAAAAAATACAAGGAGTAGAAAATGTAGTAAGTATTGTAGATGCTACAGGAACAAGTATTCCAGTAGAAAGTTTACCACAAGAGGTAAAAGACAAAATATATAAGGATAATACAACATTAATGCTTGTAACATTTAAAGATGCAATTTCATCAGATGAAACAACAAATGCAGTAGAACAATTAAGAAACATGACAGATGAAAGATGCAAAGTAAGTGGAATGACATCAGCATTAATAGACACAAGAGACTTATCAGATAAAGAAGTCGCAATATATGTATTAATTGCAGTAGCCCTATGTATTATAATCCTAGAATTAGCATTGGATTCATATTTGGTTCCAATATTTTTATTGTTAAATATAGGAATAGCAATACTTTATAATATGGGTTCAAATATAATGCTTGGAGAAATATCATATATAACAAAAGCAATAAGTGCAGTATTACAATTAGGTGTAACAACGGACTTTTCTATATTCCTTTACCACAGTTATAAAGCAGAAAAAGAAAAATATTCAAACAATGACGAAGCAATGGCAAATGCAATTGCAAAAACACTAGTATCAGTTTTAGGAAGTTCACTTACAACGATAGCAGGATTCTTAGCACTATGTAGTATGAACTTAACACTTGGAAAAGATATTGGTATAGTAATGGCAAAAGGTGTTCTATTTGGAGTAATAACAGTAGTAACAGTTTTACCAGCAATGATATTGCAATTTAACAAAGCAATAGAAAGAACATCACACAAAGAAATCTTTCCTAAGTTCACAGCATTAAAGAACTTTAATATAAAACATTACAAATTAATATTAATAGCTTTCTTAGTTATATTACCATTTGCAGTATATGGATATACACACACACAAGTTTATTACAACCTAGATAGTTCACTTCCAGAAGAGCTAGAAAGTGTAAGTGGAAACAAAGAATTAAAAGATAAATTTGGAATAGTAGCAACAGAAATGATATTAGTAAACAACGATGTTCCAGATTATAAAGTAAATCAAATGTTAGATGAGATAGATCAAATAGAGGGCATTGACTGGACATTAAGCTATTCAAGAATATCAAAAGCAGTGCCAGAACAAGTACTTTCAGAAGATTTAACAAAAATATTCCAAAGTGATAAATACAAAATGGTAATAATTAATTCTAAATATGAAGTAGCAACAAATGAGTTAAATTCACAAATGGAAGAAATACAAAAAGTAATAGATAAATATGATCCTAATGCAATACTTGCAGGAGAAGGTCCTCTTATGAAAGACTTAATTCAAGTAAGTGATCATGACTTTAATAGTGTAAATACAGTATCAATAGCAATAATTTTCTTATTAATGTTTGTAATATTCAAATCAATATCAATACCAGTTATATTAATAACAGTAATAGAATTTGCAATATTTATAAACATGGGAATACCAGCATATACAGGAACTGTACTTCCATTCGTTGCATCAATTGTAATAGGAACAATACAATTAGGAGCAACAATAGATTATGCAATATTAATAACAAACAAATATATAACATTTAGAAAAGATGGAAAAGACAAGAAACAAGCAATAGACGAAGCTTTAGGAACATCAATTTCTTCAATAATAGTAAGTGGTCTATGCTTCTTTGGAGCAACATTTGGAGTTGGCGTTTACTCGCAAATAGAAATGATTGGTTCACTATGTTCACTAATGGCAAGAGGTGCAATAGTAAGTACATGTGTAGTAATAACATTGTTACCAGCATTCCTAATGCTATTAGATAAAGTAATATGTAAAACAACATTAAAAATGTCAAAAATAAAATAAATGAAAGGATGATATAAAATGAAAAACAAAAAAATGATTTCAGGACTTTTGTTATTTACAATAACTTCATATATGACAATACCAGTATTTGCAGCATCAAAATCAGAAACAGTATACTCAAACTTAGACTCAAATGGTAAAGCATACAAAACAATAGTAAGTACTCAATTAACAAATGAGGACAAATTAGATGAAATAACTGATATATCTAATCTATTAAATATAGAAAACACAAATGGAGATGAAACTTTCAAAAAAGAAGGAAACCAAATAGTTTGGGACAGCAATGGAAATAACATTTACTATAAAGGTGAAAGTGACAAACAATTACCAGTAGAATGTAAAATAACTTATGAACTAAATGGAGAAGAAATATCAGCAGAAGAATTAAAAGGAAAAAGCGGAAATGTAAAAATTAAAATAAATTACACAAACAACGAAAAACACGTTGTTTCAATAAATGGAAAACAAGTTACAATGTATACTCCATTTATAATAGTTGCAGGAACAAAAATAGATAATGCAAAAAATAAAAATATTCAAATTACAAATGGAAAAATAGTAGATAACGGAGAAAGTACATTGGCAGTTGGAATTGCAATGCCAGGAATGCAAGAAAATATCGGAATTTCAAAAAGCAAAATAGATATTCCAGAAGAAATAGAGATTTCAATGGAAACAGAAGATTTTGAAATGGGAAATATTATAGCAGTTGTAGCAGTAAAAGGTATAGATGAAGATTTAACAAGTGATTTAAACAGTATGTATAGCCAAATTAATGAATTAGCAAATGCAAGTAACGAAATATTAGCAGGTGCAAATCAACTAAAAGAAGGAACATCAGAATTAGTAAGTGGAGTTGATCAATTAAAAGATGGAACAGGAGCAGCGTATGCAGGTTCTAAGCAAATAAAAAACGAAGTTGAAGAAAGTACAAAAAATTTAAAAAATGATAATACTCCTGCAATAGATAGCAAAACTTTGGAAGCAATAAAAGCACAAGCAATGCAAAGTGCAACACTTTCAGATGAGCAAAAAGCAGGAATAGCAGCTCAAGCAAAAGCAGCAGCAACACTTTCAGATGAACAAAAAGCAGGAATAGCAGCCCAAGCAAAAGCTGGTGCAAAACTTACAGACGCACAAAAAGCAGGAATAGCAGCTCAAGCAAAAACAGCAGCAACATTTACAGTTGCTCAAAAAGAAGCAATAATAGCCCAAGCACAAATCAAATACCCGGTAGAACTAACAGAAGCAGAAAAAGAATTAATATTAGCAATAGCACAAAATATAGCATACCAAACAGCAGAGGCAACAGCACTAGAAGTAGCACAAAATACAGCATACCAAACGGCAGAAACAACAGCACTAGAAGTAGCACAAAGCACAGCAACACAAACAGCAGAAACAACAGCATTAACAGTAGCACAAAGCACAGCAACACAAACAGCTGGAGCAACAGCAACACAAACAGCAACACAAGTTGGAAATCAAGCTAAACAAAAATTCACAAATCAAGTAGTATCACAAATGAGTACATTAGGAAGTGCTTTAGACGAATTAACGAATGGATTAGCAAATATAGATAATGGAGTAAGTGCATTATCAGTAGGAACAAACAAACTAGATAGTGGAGCACTACAATTAGCAAATGGAGTAAAAACATTTAATGAACAAGGAATATCAAAAATAAATAATTTAGTAAATGGAGATTTAAGAAACATTGCAAGTAGAGTAGAAAAAATGAATGAACTTGCAAATGAATATAATAACTATGCAGGAATTCAAAACGGAATGGCAGGAGAAGTTAAATTCATAATGATAACTGATTCAACAACAGGAAATGGAGAAGTAAAAAAAGAAGAAGCTGTAATAACAACAGAAGCAAAAGAAACTAAAGAAACAAAAGAAAATAAAGATGAATAAACTAAAAATACTTTAAAGGGACACAAAAATAATGTGTCTCTTTTAGTTTGTTAAAAAGCATTGACATTGATAAAAACAAAATATAAAATATATTTAATGTTATAAAAATAAGGAGTTAATTAATGCTAAAGTACATTTGGAGAGATAAAAAACAATTAATTATAATAATAGGAATAATACTAGTATGTAGTATAGCAATAGCAATTGGAATATATGCCCAAGTTACAAACAGCAAAATAACAAAAACAAAAGAAGAAAAAATAGAAGCAAACTACGAAGACTTAAAGAATAATTTCGATACAATATTCACAAATACTGTTAACAAAGAAGGAGCAATTAATGTTGAAAATGCTAATGTTAACTATGATGAGTTAATAGAAACAAAATATAACGTTAACGAGAAAAAAGAAACAAAATATAGTATAGTTGCAAAAATTCCTTTGTTTAAAAAAGAAACAGAAACAACAAAAAAAATAAATCAAGAAATATTTAATACTTTCGGTGGAAAAATAGTAGATATAATAACAAACAGCAATACAGATACAATCTATAATTTGGGATATGTTGGATATATTAATGATAACATACTATCACTAGTTATAAAATGCACATTAAAAGAAGGGACAAAAGCACAAAGAACAATAATTCAAACATACAATTACAATATAGATGAAGACAGAATTGTAACACTAGATGAAATTATGCAAAAAAGAAATTTAGATAAAGGAAAAGTACAAAACCAAATAACACAAGAAATAACAAAATTAAGTAAGCAAAATGCAAGCTTTGCAAACCAAGGATATAACGTCTATGTAAGAAATCCAAATGACGATATATATAAAGTAGAAAACACACCAAACTTTTTCTTAGGAAAAAATAAAACTCTATATTTAGTATATGCGTATGGAAACAATGACTATACAAGCGAAACAGATTTAGTAATATTTTAAAATAAAAAGCCTCTCAATATTTTTTATTGAGAGGCTTTTACATTAAGGTTTTTCAGCTAACTTAATATTAACTTTAAATGTTTGGCCATTTCTATTTATTTCAAGTTCTAATGTATCTCCAATATTTTTGGATTCTTTTATCTTATTTAACTCATCCAGTGTTTTAATAGAAGTTCCATCAACAGAAACAATCACATCTCCAGATTTTAAATCTACTAAAGAAGCTGGACTTGAGCTTTGAATTCCCTTAATATAAATTCCAACAGGAAGTTTATACTTTTCAGCCATAGCAGCTGTAATATCAATTCCTTCAATACCAATATAAGGCCTTAAAACTTTTCCATGATCTATTAGTTGTTTGTAAATATCAATTGTATCATTAATTGGAATAGCAAATCCCATACCTTCAATACCAGTTCCAGAAAGCTTTAAAGTATTAATACCAATTACTTTACCTTCACTATTTACTAATGCTCCACCACTATTTCCAGAGTTTATTGCTGCATCAGTTTGAATTAAAGTATAAGTAGTTCCATTGTCACCTGTAACAGTTCTATTTACAGCACTTATAATTCCAGAAGTAACACTACTTTGCATTCCCAAAGGATTTCCAATAGCCATTGCAAATTCTCCAATTTTAACAGAACTAGAATCTCCAAGCTCTGCTGCTGTTAAATTATCTTTTTCAATTTTTATAACAGCTAAATCAGTTTGCTCATCTGTACCAATAATTTTAGCTTCATACGGAGTAGAATCATTATACAAATATACATATACCTTTGTTGCTTTAGAAACTTCATAATAACTAGAAGAATCACTAGAATTAATAATATGATTATTTGTTAATATATATCCATCTTTACTAATTATAATTCCAGAGCCTTGTGCTTGTGCAAGTTGTGACATACCTTGCATAAAGTTTGAGGTTACAGTGTATTCTACAGTAATACCAACAATTGAAGGTAAAACTTTATTTGCAGAATATATTGCAGTATCAGAATAATTAGAAAGAGATACAGTTTGAACAGTTCCAGTGTTAGAAGTAGAAGCAGGAATTGTAGAAGTCTCTTCTGTTTTTCCAGTAGAAACGTTTAAAATAGAATCTTTTATACCAGGAACACTAAAAGCTATAGATATAACTAAAGTTGTGCCCAATATTCCAGAAAAAAACGGAATTAAAAAAGACTTTCCAAAACTAGAACTTCCATTTGAAGTATCATCAAAACCTTTAAAAAAATCATTGTTTTCTTTCATTAATATAACCTCCTTATAAAAATAAATATCTAATATAATAATAACCTAAACTAAAAATATAATACAAGATATATATTAAAAAATCCTGAAAAATTAATAATACAAATTCTAATTTACCTAAAAATTATATTGAAATAAATTTCTACATATAATATAATAAAAACAATTTAAGGAGTTGAAAAAATGAATTTAAAAAGTAAAAATGGTATAACAATAATAGCATTAGTACTTACAGTAATAATAATGCTAATACTAGTTGGAGTAACAGTAAAAATAGGAACAAACTCAATAGACGAATCAGAAAAACAAGACATAATAACAAATATGATATCAATAAAAACAAAAGCAAAAATAGTTAAAGATAAGTATAATTTTAAAGATATAGAAAACTTGGTAGGAACACCCTTAATAGAGGACACAGAGCATACAACAACAGATGTAAAAGTAGAAATACCAGGTGAAAAAATAAATAAATGCTATATATGGACTCAGGAAGACTTAAATGACCAAGGATTAGCATCAATAAGCTCTAATAAATCAGAATTTTATATTGTATGCTATGGAGATGACGAAATAGAAGTGTACTATTCAAAGGCAGTAGACGGAAAATATAGTTTAACAGAGCTACAAGAAGAGGATTAATAATGAAAGAAAGAGAAATTGAAAGACTAAATAAATTAAAAGAATACGAAAAAAAGTTATATGATAAAGGAATAAAATATATTGCGGGTATAGATGAAGCTGGAAGAGGGCCTTTAGCAGGACCAGTAGTGGTAGGATGTGTAATAATGCCACAGGATTCCTTTATAGAATATGTAAATGACTCAAAAAAAGTGTCAGAAACAAAAAGAGAAATGCTTTACGAAAAGATAACAAATGAAGCAATTGCATGGAGTACAGGAATTGTAATGCAAGATGAAATAGACGAAATAAATATATTAAATGCAACAAAAAAAGCACTAACAATGGCAATAGATAACCTAAAAATAAAACCAGAAGTTATAGTGGTAGATGCTCTAGAAAAAATAGATACACACCAAATTCCATATATATCAGTGATAAAAGGAGATGCTAAAATTTATAGTATATCAGCAGCATCAATTGTGGCAAAAGTAACTAGGGACAGGATAATGAGGGAATATGATCAAATCTATCCACAATACGGATTTGCAAGTCATAAAGGATATGGAACAGCAAAACATATACAAGCAATAAAAGAGTATGGAATATGTTCAATACATAGAAAAAGTTTTGTAAAAAACTTCATATAATCTATAAACAAAAAAGAAAAAATGAAGGAGTAAATTACTAAAAAGAAATGGCGCAGTTGGAAGTCCAACTACGCCAAAATGTTTGAAATTTGAAAAAGTAAGCTTTAATCTTCAGAATTAAGAATCCATAAACAGTTTGTAACACATTTCTGAAGAATGCTGTAAATCACTTTCTGGCTCTCAAGATCAATATGCCGTGTGAGAGCAATACTACAAGAACCAATCAAGAGCCTGTAATCATCAAGAGTTTTACAAGCCTTAAGCCGATTTTCCAAACAAACAATAGAATTACACATTTAGGTAACTCCTCCTTAAAAAAGAATGTAAAACTATTATACACATTTTACATAAAAAAATCAAATTTTGGAGGTTATTTTATGAATATTAAAGAAATTATAGCTAAAAAAAGAGATGGATTAGAATTAAATAAAGAAGAAATAAAATACTTTATAGAAGAATATACAAAAGGAACTGTTACAGATTATCAAGCAGCAGCACTAATTATGGCAATGTATATCAATGGATTAAATAGTGAAGAAACTACAAATTTAACATTAGAAATGGCACACTCTGGAGAAATTCTAGATTTATCAAAAATTTCTAAAACAGTTATAGATAAACATAGTACAGGAGGAGTTGGAGATAAAATAACATTAGTGTTAATGCCAATTATTGCATCACTTGGCGTGCCAGTTGCAAAAATGTCTGGAAGAGGCTTGGGCTTTACTGGTGGAACAGTAGATAAACTAGAATCAATTCCGGGATATAAAACAGAAATAAAAACAGACGAATTTATAGAAAACGTGCAAAAAGTTGGCATAAGCCTAATTGGCCAAACAGCTAATTTAGCACCAGCAGATAAAAAAATATATGCACTACGTGATACAATTAGCTGTGTAGACAATATGTCACTTATAGCATCAAGCATAATGAGCAAAAAAATAGCTGCAGGTGCAAACAAAATAGTATTAGATGTAACATGTGGAAGTGGAGCTTTTATGCAAAACGAAAAAGATGCAATAGAGTTATCTAATATAATGAAAAACATAGGAAAGTTAGCAAATAGAGAAACAGTATGTATAATTACAAATATGGACGAACCAGTTGGATATGCAATAGGAAATAGCTTAGAAATTATAGAAACAATAGAATGTTTAAAAGGAAATATACCAGAAGACATAAAAGAAATAATAACAACAATAGGAGCATATATACTAAAACTTGCAGATAAAGGTGACAATTTAGAAGAAAACAAACTAAAAATATTAGAAAATATAAAAAACGGAAAAGCATATAATAAATTTTTAGAATTAGTACAAAATCAAAATGGCGATATAGAATATGTAAAAAATACAGATAAATTTGAAAAAGCAAAATACATATTACCAGTAATTTGTGGAAAAGACGGATATGTAGAAAAACTAAATGCAGGAGAAGTAGGAAAAATATCAGTAGATTTAGGAGCAGGAAGATTAAGAAAAGAAGACGATATAGATAAAGCAGTAGGAATAGTGCTAAATAAGAAAAATGCAGATAAAGTAAAAAAAGGTGATATATTAGCATTCGTGTATGCAAACAATAAGCAAAAAGGAGAAACAGCAGTAGAAGATATGCAAAACGCATACAAAATAGTAGAAGAGCCAGTAAAAAAAGAAAAATATATTTTAGGGATTATATAGGAGGAAAACAAAAAATGAAAATAATGTTTATATGCACAGGCAACATTTGCAGAAGTGCAATGGCACATGCAATGTTTGAAAAAATGGTAAAAGAACAAAATAAAAATGTACAAGTATATTCGTGTGGCATATATGCACAAAATGGTGATATTCCAACATATGAAGCAATTGAAACAATGAATGAATATGGGATAGATTTAAGAAATCATAGAGCAACAAATATAAGAAACTCAAACATAAAAGACATGGATGTAATACTTTGCGCAACAATTTCACATAAAAATAGTGTTATAAATATGTATCCAGAATTAAAAGAAAAAGTATTTACGATGAAAGAATATGCAGGATATCCACAAAATGATTTAGATATAAAAGACCCATGGGGATACGGAATAGAAGTATACAAAAATTGTGCAAAAGAAATACAAGAGTGCCTTGATAGGATTATAGGAAAAATATAATTCACATCAGCACACTTCTCACTTCAAACAAATCAAAGAAAGGAATAAACAAATGAACATATTAGAAGGACTAAACGATAAACAATACGAAGCAGTAATAAATACAGAGGGACCAAACCTAATTATAGCAGGTGCAGGTTCAGGAAAAACAAAAGTACTAACACATAAAATAGCATATTTAATAGGAGAAAAAAATGTAAAGCCATGGCAAATACTTGCAATTACATTTACAAATAAAGCAGCAAACGAAATGAAAACAAGGGTAGAAGCATTAGTTGGAGAAGCAGCGAATGAAATGTGGCTAGGAACTTTCCACTCTATTTGCGTTAGAATTTTAAGAAGATTTATAGATAGATTAGGATATGAAAGCTCATTTATAATATTCGATACATCAGACCAAAGAAGTTTAGTAAAACAATGTTTAAGAGAATTAAATATTGATGATAAATTGTTTACAGATAGAAGCGTATTATCAGAAATAAGCAATGCAAAAAATGAAATGCTTACACCAGAAAGCTACAAATTAAGAACAAATGGTGAATATAGAAAAGAAAAAATTGCAGAAATATATGCTGTATATCAAAGAAAATTAAAAGAAAATAATGCAATAGATTTTGATGATATTATCAATTTTACAATAGACATATTAACAGAAAACCCAGATGTTTTAGAGTATTATTCAGATAAATTCAAATATGTATTAGTAGATGAGTATCAAGATACAAACAAATCACAATTTACATTATTAACATTAATTGCGGCAAGACACGGAAACATTACAGCCGTGGGAGATAATGACCAAGGAATATATTCTTTTAGAGGAGCAGATATATCAAATATATTAAACTTTGAAAAGGATTTTCCAGGAACAAAAATAATAAAATTAGAGCAAAATTATAGATCTACAAAAAGTATATTAAATGCAGCAAATGCAATAATCAAAAATAATAGCAAAAAATATGAAAAAAACTTATGGACAGAAAAAGAAGAGGGAAAACTTCCAGAAGTACATATATGTAATGATGAATATGATGAAGCAAGATATATTGCAGAAGAAATAGAACATTTAAGAAGAGAAGAATATTTAAAATATTCAGATTTTGCAATTCTATACAGAATGAATGCACAATCACGTAGTATAGAAGAGATTTTGGTAAGAGAAGGAATTCCATACAGAATTATAGGTGGACACAAATTCTACGAAAGAAAAGAAATAAAAGATATAATTAGCTATTTAAGATTAATTCAAAACACATCAGATAATTTAAGTTTGCAAAGAATAATAAATGAGCCTAAAAGAGGAATAGGAAAAACAAGTTTAGAAAAAATAGAATCAATAGCATCAACAAACCGGAATATCAATGTATGAAGTAATAAAAAAAGCAGATGAGTTTGGACTAAATAAAGTATTCGCAAATTCGAGAGATTTTGTAAATGTAATAGAAGAATTAAGAGCAAGTAAAGATGAAATTAAAATTTCAGAACTTGTAAAACAAACACTAAACAAAACAGGATATACAAAAGCTTTAGAGCTAGAAAGTACCACACAAGCAGAAACAAGACTAGAAAACTTAGATGAGTTTTTAACAGTAGCAATAGAGTTTGAGGATGAAGCTGCAGAAAACAACTTAGCAGAATTCTTAGAAAGTATAACACTTACAAGTGATGTAGACGAATTAGAAGATACAGACGAAGCAGTAACATTAATGACTTTACATAGTGCAAAGGGGCTAGAATTCCCAGTAGTATTTTTAATAGGAATGGAAGACCGGAATATTCCCAAGTTATAAATCAATAGGAGAAGAAAGAGAACTGGAAGAAGAAAGAAGACTTTGTTATGTTGGACTAACAAGGGCAGAACAATTTTTATACTTAACATGTAGCAGACAAAGAACTATATTTGGTTCAACATCATGCAACAAAATATCTAGATTTATAGAAGAAATACCACCAGAAATGCTAGACGGAGATAAAAACATTAAGAAAGAAAAACAATATGAACCAAAAGAAACAACATATGAGTGGGAATATGGAACAGTAAAAAAATATCAAACAAAAGCATTCGGAGACAAATACTCTCCAAAAGAACCAGCATATCAATTTAGAACAGCAGAAAGTTTCTTAAATTCACTAAACAAAACAAAAACAGAAGGAGTAGATTTAAGCAAATTTAGAGCAGGTGTAACAGTATACCACAAAAAATTTGGAGAAGGAGTAATAAACTCAGTAGAACAAGAAGGAGAAGACTTAAAACTAGATATAAACTTTGAAAAAGCAGGACATAAAAGATTAATGGCAAAATTCGCTAATTTAGAAATAAGATAAAAAAAGAAAGAAGAGCAATCTTCTTTTTTTGTGCAAAAAAATTGGAATTTGTTGGACTAAATTTATTTTTTGGTTTGTAGGGGTCGCCCAGGAATGCGACCCCTACAAATCCTAATTTATCTAATTACTTACTTCGTTTTTTACTTTGTCTATTTCTGTTTGTGGTGCTTGCCCTGCTGGTGTGTAATATCCTTTTGCTTGTGCTACCTTAAATAATTCATATTGGAATGACTCGTCATTATTTCTTATTTGTTGTATTGTTTGTCTTAATTGCATATTTTCTGCTTCTGAAATAACTCCTTGATATGTTGTAAGCTCTGCTTTAACGCTTTCTAATATATCGTTAACCATGTATTTTTCTTCCATATTCTTACCTCCTAATTTAAAAATGTTAACAATTTCTGTTTTGTATTTAATGAATCTTGTGCAGCCTTTGTAAACATTTGCTTTATTTGTGGGTCAACACATTGTGATGCGTATGTGTTTAGCTTTTGATATGATGTGTCATGTGCACCTATTAAGTGCCTTAAATTTTGTAATTCTACTTGACTTAGTTCTGACATTAAAATCATCCTTTCCATTTTTTATTTAACAAGTATATTGTTTACAAAAATTAATAAATTATTCAAAAAAATGGAATTTGTTTAATTGATGTGAGAGGTGTGATGTGGGATTTATTACAAAACGTCGTAGGGGTCGCCCAGGAGTGCGACCCGAAGACATCGTAGGCTTTGCAATATACATAATTCACAACACAAAAAACAGAGCTTTTGGGAGTAAAATAGAGAAAAAAAGAGAAAATGTAAGTACCACAAACATTAAAGGAGTAAATAAAAGAATATAAAAATTGCCAAAAATGTAAAATTAATGTAAAATAGAAAAGTGGAAAAATAAAAATAGTTAGGAGTGTTTATTATTTTAAGAAGTATAAAAAATATATTTGTGCATGTTAGAAGTTCGTTAAAAGTTTTATTTCTTATTATGATATCTACAGCATTAATAGTAGGACTAATATCTTTAGTATATAAACCAATGTATAGCGTAACAGTAAACGGAGAATTTTTAGGATATACATCAAATAAAAGCAAATTACAAAAGAGAATAAATGATTATATAGAAAGCAAAGAAAATAGTAATATTGCATTTATAGATATAAAAGATTTACCAGAGTATTCATTATGCTTACTAAAAAAAGATAACCAAGCAAATGATGAAGAAATATTTGAAAAGGTAAAAAGCTCAGGAACAACATATTATGAATACTATGCAATAGTAGTAAGTAACGAAGAAAAATATTATGTAGGAACAAAAGACGAAGCAGAAGCCATAATTAATGAGTTAAAATCAAAGAAAAGTACAAATATAAATAAAATAGCATATACACAAGTTCATTCAACAGAAATGAAAGAATTTACAGAAAAAGATAAAGTTGTAACAGCATTATATGTAAAACCAGTAGTTGTAGCAACATCAGCTTATGCAACATATACAGGACAAAGAATAGCAAGTACAGAAACACCATCATCAGCAGTTCTAGGAATAGGATTAATAAGACCAGTATCAGGAATAATAACATCAAGATTTGGTCAAAGAGCTAGTGGAAACCATACAGGACTAGATATAGCAACATCAACAGGAACAACAATAGTTGCAGCAGCAGCAGGAACAGTAACTTATTCTGGAAATAATGGTGGAGGTTTAGGAAACTTTGTAAAAATAAGCCATGGAAATGGTGTAGAAACAGTATATGGACATTGTAGTAAACTATATGTAACAGCAGGTCAAACAGTTGCACAAGGTGAAGCAATAGCCGCAGTTGGATCAACAGGAAATTCAACAGGACCTCACTTACACTTAGAAATAAGAGTAAATGGAGTAAGACAAAATCCACAAATTTATTTATACAAATAAAAAATAAAAACCAGTTTTTAACTGGTTTTATTTTTTGCTAAATAAGAAAATCAAAGATTTTTCTATTGGGCAAAAATGCTATTCTTATAAAAATGCTTTAACACAATTAGATATGGCATTTGTCTTAAAAATTATATTTCCATATTCCAAAATTTTTCTTTCAAACAATTCTGGGTTATCAACACTATTTCCAAACTCACTTATTTCACAATTAATTGCTTTTACAATAGGTAAATTAGATTTGTTAATATGTATGCATAAATAATATTTTGAATTATATAAACTCAAAGAAACCTTTTTCAATTTTAAATATGTTTCGCTATTTAAATTCATACTTAAATACTTACAAAATTCACAATAATCATCAAAAGAATTAAAAGAATATATTACTAAACTATTATTAATTGCAGAAGTTTTTCTCTTTATTTTTAATTGTTTCTTAACTTGCTCCTTTTCGGGAAGTCTTGTAACAGTTAGTATAAAGTTCCCTTCCGGAACTGCAATCGCTTCAATCATCAATTTATAATCTTTTGTATAAAAACCAACTTCTTTTTCGGCTTTATTTAACAAACTACAAAACAATGCTTGTGACTCAGCAGAATTAGACATAAATGAATGTAAATCTATATGTTCTTCTTCCAAATCGCTCAAATTCAAAGTGATTCTAATTTTATTCTCTGTCAATTTTTCAATTTTCAAAATAAGTAACCTCCAATATAAAGTATATTATTATTATAACACCAATATATAATAATTTAAATAATAAAAATATGGAAATTATTATACCATATTATATTAAAAAAGCATTAAAAAGGTTAAATGAATTGGAATTTATATAACAAAAACCAATAAATGCCTGAAATTACTTGAAAAAACAAGTAATTGCATATATAATATATAAGTATTTAACAAAGGAAAAATAAGGAGGAGCACAAATGGCAACAAGAGAAAAAAATATATGGATATTATTAGTATTTTTACTATCAGGTCTAGTAATAGGAGGACTTTTAGGAGAACTTGCAGCAAAAGTAGATTGGCTATGGTGGTTATCTTATGGACAAAGTTTTGGACTATCAACTCCAGTATCACTAGATTTAAATGTAATAACAATAACATTTGGGCTAATGTTTAAAATAAATATTGCAAGCATTGTAGGAATGGCAATAGCAATATTTATATATAGAAAAGTATAACAAAAAATAATACAAAATTTGCTTTTAGCAAATTTTGATGGGGGCAACAAATTACTTTGAAAGGATGATAATATGCAACTAAAAATGAAGGAGCTCCCAATATTAGAAAGACCTTACGAAAAGTTAGAAATTTATGGAGCCGAGATGTTATCTAATGCAGAACTTTTGGCAATAATAATAAAAACTGGAAATAAAAAAGAAACTGCAGTAGCACTTGCTCAAAAAATATTAAATTTAAATAAAAATTATAACAAAAATGACCTAAGATTTTTGCAAGAAATATCAATAGAAGAACTTACAGAAGTTAATGGAATAGGAAAAGTAAAAGCAATACAAATAAAAGCAGCATCCGAAATTGCAAAAAGAATAACAAAGCCAATTACAAATAAAATAAAAATAAGCAATACAAAAGATGTGGCAGAATTAGTAATGTCTGAACTAAGATACGAAAAAAGAGAAATAGCCAAAGTAATTATCCTTAATAACAAAAATATTATATTAAGAATTGTAAACATATCATTAGGAGGCTCGAATTTCGCATGTATAGAACCCAAAGATGTGTTAGCAGAGGCTATAAAAATGCAGGCACCAAAGATAATACTTATTCATAACCATCCAAGTGGAGATCCAAAACCCAGCAAAAGTGACTACAAAGTAACAGACAGAATATATGAATGTGCTGATTTAATGGGAATTGAATTATTAGACCATGTAGTAATAGGGGATGGAATATATGAGAGTGTATTAATGGGAAAGGAAACGTGAGAAATATGTTATTTGGACTAAAATCAAAAGATATTGGAATAGATTTAGGAACAGCTAATACTTTAGTTACACTAAAAGGAAAAGGAGTAATATTAAAAGAACCATCTGTTGTAGCAATAGATAGAAGAAGTGGTAATATTTTAGCTACTGGTTATGAAGCAAAAGAAATGCTTGGAAGAACACCAGAAACTATTAAAGCAGTAAGACCATTAAAAGATGGTGTGATAGCAGATTTCACAGCAACACAGTTAATGCTTAAAAATATAGTATCAAAAGTATGCCAAAGATATAATGCAGGTAGACCAAGAGTAGTTGTTGGAGTACCATCTGGTATTACAGAAGTGGAAGAAAGAGCAGTAGAAGAATCAGTTTTAAGAGCTGGAGCAAAAGAAGTATACTTAATAGAAGAACCAATGGCAGCAGCAATTGGAGCAAACTTAGATGTAGCAGAACCTACAGGAAATATAATAGTTGATATAGGTGGAGGAACAACAGAGGTTGCCGTAATTTCTCTAGGAGGAGTTGTAATAAGTAACTCTTTAAGAACTGCTGGAGATGAATTAGACGAAGATATAGTAAATTATATAAAAAGAGAAATGGGACTAGCAATAGGAGAAACAACAGCAGAAGAAATAAAAATAGAAATAGGATGTGCATTACCATTAATGACAGAAGCAAGCATGGAAGTAAGAGGAAGAGATTTAGGAAATGGGTTACCAAGAAATGTTATAGTTACTTCAACACAAATAGAAGAGGCAATGCATGATTCAATAAATGAAATAGTAGAAGTTGTAAAAGCTACATTAGAAAAAACTCCACCAGAGCTTGCATCAGACATAGTAGAAAAGGGAATAGTGCTTGCAGGTGGAGGAGCACTAATCAGAAATCTAGACAAATTATTAAGCCAAAAAACAGAAATGCCAGTATATATTGCAGAAGATCCATTAGAATGTGTTGTAAAAGGAACAGGAAAAACTTTAGAAGACTTAGAAAGATTAAAAACTGTTCTTATAAATGCGCGTAAACGTAGATAAACAATAAATAAGAAAGGATTACAGCGATGTATAGAAACAATAAAACAAGTATTATAGGTATAGTAATAACAATAATAGTATTGATTATATTAGTTTTGCTTACCAATATAAATACAAATAAACTTTCTGGTGCAGAGAATTTATTTAGTAAACTTGTAATGCCTGTGCAAAATGGATTAACGCATTTAAAAAATAAAATAGCAAAAAATGATTCGTTTTTCGAAAACATAGATAAACTAGATGAAGAAAATAAAAAGCTAAAAGAAGAAAATAGTGAATTACAAAAAAAATTACAAGAATTAGAAATAATTAAAACAGAAAATGCAACACTAAGACAATATGTAAATATGGCAGAAAAGTACTCAGAATACAAAACTGTACCAGCATATATAATAAATAAAGATGTTAGCAATTTAAGTGAAACAATGGTTATCAACGCAGGGAAATCAAGTGGAATAGATGTAGATATGCCAGTTATTACAGAACAAGGATTAGTTGGATACATTATGTCTGTAACAGAAAACACTGCAAAAGTTCAACCAATAATAGATCCAGCAACTAATATAAGCGGAACAATTACAACATCAAGAGATAGCGTAATTGTAAGAGGAATTTTACGGAAGCAGTAATACATTAAAATTAATGTATATTCCAACAGATGCCGACCTAGTTTTAGAAGATACAATAGAAACTTCTGGATTAGGTGGAATATATCCAAAAGGAATACAAATAGGTAAAATAAAAGAAATAATAGAATCAAAAAATATAACAGACAGATATGCAATTGTAGAAACATCAGTGGATTTTTCAAAGTTAGAAACAGTATTGGTAATAACAAAATAATATAAAAGAAAAGGAGATATATTATGAACAATGAAATCTATGTAACACCACTTGCTGGAAGATATCCAAGTAAAGAGATGAACAAAATTTGGTCAAGTGATTCTAAATATTCAACATGGAGAAAACTTTGGGTTGCACTTGCAGAAACAGAAAAAGAGCTAGGAATTGATATAACAGATGAACAAATTAATGAAATGAAAGAAAATGTAAATAACATTGATTATGATGTAGTTGCAAAAAGAGAAAAAGAATGTAGACATGATGTTATGGCACATGTTTATGAATTTGGTACAAAATGCCCAAAAGCAAAACCAATAATACACTTAGGAGCAACATCTTGCTACGTAACAGATAACACAGACGTAATTTTAATGAGAGAAGCTTTAAAAATTATAAAAGCAAAATTAGTTAATGTAATAAATAATCTAAAAAAATTTGCAGATGAATATAAAGGAACAACATGCTTAGGATATACACATTTTCAACCTGCACAGCTAACAACAGTTGGTAAAAGAGCAACACTTTGGATGCAAGATTTATTAGAAGATTTAGAAGAACTAGAATTTGTAGAATCAAGAATGAAGCTTTTAGGTTGCAAAGGAACAACAGGAACACAAGAAAGCTTTATGAAATTATTTAAAGATGAAGAAAAAGTAAAACAAATAGATGGAAAAATAGCAGAAAAAATGGGATTTGACAAAGTATATGCAGTATCTGGACAAACATATACAAGAAAATTAGATTCAATAGTATTAAATTGCTTATCAGGAATAGCAGAAAGTGCATCAAAATTTGCAAATGACATGAGACTTTTACAACACGAAAAAGAATTAGAAGAGCCATTCGAAAAAGGACAAATTGGATCATCAGCAATGGCATATAAAAGAAATCCAATGAGATGTGAAAGAATAAATTCACTTTCAAGACATGTAATGGTACTTTCAAATGATGCAAAAATAACAACAGCAACACAATGGTTAGAAAGAACACTAGATGATTCTGCAAACAAGAGAATATGTGTGCCAGAAAGCTTTTTAGCAACAGATGCAATATTAATTCTTTATGAAAACATATCATCAAACATTGTAGTATATAAAAACGTAATAAAAACAAATATGATGCAAGAACTTCCATTTATGGGGACAGAAGAAATACTTATGAATGCAGTTTTAAAAGGTGGAGATAGACAAGAGTTACATGAGAAAATAAGAGTATACTCAATGGAAGCTGGAAGAGAAGTAAAAGAATTTGGTAGACCAAATGATTTAGTAGATAGAATAGCAGCAGACGAAACATTTGGACTAACCAAAGAAGAAATTTTACATATATTAAATCCAGATCACCTTTGCGGAAGAGCAAAAAATCAAGTAACAGATTTTATAGAAGAATGTGTAAATCCAGTACTAGAAAAATATAAAGATTTAATAAACGAAGAAAAAGTAGAAATAAATGTCTAGAAAAAATGAGACAAAATGGGACAGCCTATTTTTGTCTCATTAATTATAAATAATAGAGGAAAATATGAAAATAATAGATTGGTTTAGAAGAATTAGATTGCGAAAAAGGCTACTAATACCTAGCAGTAATCCTGATTACGAAGATTCAATTAAGCAAGTAAAAGAAAAAATTATAAACAGTATGCAGGGCAAAGAATTTAGTAAAATTGAAGAGGCTTATTATGCATATATAGAATTAGGAAAAATTTTATCAGAAGATCCTATTAATGCTTTTGGAGAAGTTGAAGAGAGAAGAGACCTATTCAATAAAAAAATAGGAAAAGAACTTCAAGGAAATTGCAAAGCTATAGCAGAATTATATGCAAATATATTAGAAGATATAGGAATAAGTTCAGATTTAATAAAAGTAAATGAAAATCCAGGGGCACATGTGGATGTAGTGTTAAATATTGATGGAAAATACTATATTACTAACCTAATAAGCGATTTATCAAGAATAAAAACTGCAAAAAGGGTAAACTCATTTGGATTTGATTTAGATAATAGTAGAAATATTATGTATTCACGAACATATAAAGAAAGAGTAAAAAAATGTTATAACTTATCTTTTTTACCGAGAGAAGAAATAGAAAGAATGGATAAAAAATTGGGATATAGTTATAGCACCAAAGCTGAAAAAGATAATAACAAAAGAGGCATATATACAGATGATGTATTTGAAAGAATAAAACAAGAACTAGAAGATCCAGAGAAGTTTAAAAAATATGTTTTAAAAGGAAGAGAAGATGTACCAGAAGAAGAGGTGCTTAAATATAAATTAGAATTCTTTTTGGAAAATATGGATAAGTTTTCTACATATAATGGAGACACAAGATATTTAGAAAATGTAAGATACTATTTTTATACATTGCGAAATTTTTTCTCAAAAGAAGAAGCAAAAAGAATAAATATGTATGCAGCTGTGAACAATGGTAACTTTTCTAAAATACATTCTATTATAAAATTAAGACCAGCAGAAAAATCAAAAGGCGAAAACTCATATTTTTTATATAATGCTAGTAACAAAAAATATGAAGAAATTTCAAAAGAGGAATTAAAAAGATTTGTAGACAATGCAAAAGACTTAGAGATAATTGGTGACATAGACAATAGAGAACAAATAGAAATAGAAGAATTAGAGTTATAAAATGAGACAAAAGAGAATTACACCCTTTTGTCTCATTTATTTAAAATTTCTTTCCTGTTATTCTTTCATAAGCCTCTATATATTTATTTCTTGTAGTCTCTAAAACATCTTTTGGAAGTTCAGCAGGAGGATTATTTCTATATCCATTATTTGATAACCAATCTCTTAAGTATTGCTTATCAAAACTTTTTTGACCTCTACCTACTTCATAATCATCAAGAGGCCAAAATCTACTAGAATCAGGAGTTAAAACTTCATCTCCTAAAACTAAATTGCCATTTTCATCTAAACCAAATTCAAATTTTGTATCAGCTATAATTATTCCCTTAGAAAGAGCATAATCAGCGCATTTTTTATAAATATTAATTGTAGCATTTTTTACTTTTTCAGCAAGTTCATTACCTAAAATTTCTTTGCATCTCTCAAAAGAAATATTTTCGTCATGGTCGCCAAGTTCAGCTTTTGTAGAAGGCGTAAAGATTGGCTCATCCAATTTTTGACATTCTTGTAAACCCTCTGGCAATTTAATATTGCAAACAGTACCAGTTTTTTGATATTCTGCCCAACCAGAACCTGTAATATATCCTCTTACAATACATTCAACTGGAAGCATTTTTAGTTTTTTTACTAACATACTTCTATCTTTAAATTCTTCTTTTCTAAATTCCTCTGGAAACTCTTCATAATTTGTAGTAATTATATGGTTTGGTATAATATCAGAAACAAAATTAAACCAGAATTCAGATAATTTATTTAAAATTTTTCCCTTATCCAAAACAGGATTTGGCATAATAAAATCAAATGCAGAAATTCTATCAGAAACAACCATCATAAGTTTGTCATCATCTACTTCATATATTTCACGAACTTTACCACTACTAATTTTTTTCATAAAATAACAATCCTTTCTAAATTAATAATTTTCGTAACCTACATCTTGTAATTTTGCATCTTTTTCCATAACAGCATCTTTTAATCCAGCTTTAAAATCAGCTAATTTATTACGCACATCTTCATTCGAAACACCTATTATTTGAGTTGCTAAAATAGCTGCATTTTTTGCACCATTTATTGCAACTGTTGCAACAGGAATTCCAGAAGGCATTTGCACAATTGAATAAAGTGAATCAATACCATTTAAAGCTTTAGAATGAATAGGAACACCAATTACTGGGCATGTATTTACTGCTGCAAAAATTCCAGGTAAATGAGCTGCACCACCAGCACCAGCAATAATTGCTTTAACACCTCTATTTTTAAGATTTTTTGCGTAATCAATTGCTTCATCTGGGCATCTATGAACAGATAAAATTTTCATCTCATAAGAAATTCCCATATTGTCCAAAAATTTGGCACTATCTTTCATTATAGGTAAATCAGAATCACTGCCCATAATTATTGCTACATCAATATTTTTCTCCATTTTTCCCTCCCAAAAATAAATCTGAATTAATTATATTATATAAAATTATAATATACAACAAAAAAATGGATTTTGTGTGAGGGGGAATTCTACACATGGAAATATAATCATATTGCAAAGCAGAAAATATAAATAGTAGAGTAAATGTAGGGGTTGCCGTCCTCGGCGACCCGAAGACATCGTAGACTTTAAAAGAAAACAATAAATCAACGACACCAATTTACATAAACAGGAATATATTATTAATATAGTAGGAGGAATAGCATGAAAGAAGTTTTAAGATTAGAAAATATAAACAAGACATATCAAGCAAAAAATGGGGAAATAGAAGCTTTAAGAAATATAAATTTTAATGTAAATGAAGGCGAATTCGTTAGCATAATTGGACCAAGTCGGATGCCGGAAAATCAACATTACTTTCAATAATTGCAGGGCTAGAAGAAAAATCAAGTGGAAAGATATATATAGATAATGTAGAAACAGAAAATGTATCAAACAAAATTGGATATATGCTTCAAAAAGATAGTTTACTAGAATGGAGAACTATATATAACAATGTGGTTTTTGGGTTGGAAATAACGAAAAGAAAAACTAAAGAAAACGAGCAATATGTAAAAGATTTATTAAAAAAATATAATCTTTATGAATTTAAAGATAAATATCCATCTCAATTATCAGGAGGAATGAGGCAAAGAGTGGCACTAATTAGAACACTTGCAATAAGACCAGAAATTCTTCTATTAGATGAAGCTTTTTCGGCTCTTGATTATCAAACAAGAATAATGGTAACAAAGGATATATACAAAATTCTAAAAAACGAAAATATTACCACAGTAATGGTAACACACGATATATCAGAGGCTATTAGTATGTCTGACAGAATAGTAGTACTTACAAAAAGACCAGCGACTGTTAAAAAAATTGATACAATAGATTTTGAAATAGAAGGAAGAGATCCTATGAACTGCCGTAAAAGTCCAAAATTCAGTAAATATTTTGATAGCTTATGGAAGGAGCTAGATGTTGATGCAAAAGAAAAATAATTCAGAAGAAAGAAAGAAGTATCTAAAAAAAATTAGATTAACAAAAATATTAACATTATTTACACAAATTACAGTAGCTGTCGCATTTGTAGCATTATGGGAGATACTAGCCAATAAAGGAGTAATAGATAGCTTTATAACAAGCCAACCATCTAGAATGCTAAAAACCTTTATGAATTTATCTCAAAATGGACTATTAGAACACTTAGGAGTTACATGTTATGAAACAATAGTAGGATTCTTATCTGGAGCTATACTTGGAGTGATTATTGCAATAATACTATGGTGGTCAAAATTTCTATCAAAGGTATCTGAACCATTTTTAGTAGTATTAAATAGTTTACCTAAAATAGCACTTCGGACCGGTAATAATAATATGGGTAGGAGCAGGAACAGGCGCAATTATAGTAATGGCATTGGCAATATCATTAATAGTTACAATTCTAGAAATATTAAATGGTTTTTTAAATACAGATAGCGAAAAAATAAGAATGGCAAAAACCTTTAATGCAAATAAATTGCAGATATTAACAAAAATAGTAATACCAGCAAATATTTCTACATTTATAAATTCGTTAAAAGTGAATATAGGGCTTTCATTAGTCGGAGTAATATCAGGGGAATTCTTAGTATCAAAAGCAGGACTTCGGCTATTTAATAGTGTATGGAGGTCAAGTGTTTCAGCTAGATTTAGTAATGGCAAGTGTAGTAATACTTGCAGCTGTCGCAGCAATTATGTATGAGGCAGTAGTCCTACTAGAAAAAATAATTTTAAAAACAAAAAAATTTGGATAAATTGTAATTTGACACGGTAGGGGTCGCCGTCCTCGGCGACCCGAAAGCATAGCAGGTTTTGCAATATACATGTTTTAAACAAATTACAATCAATTGAAAGGAGAAATATTTTGAAAAAATATATTATAGGTATACTTATAATCTTATTAGTCATTGGTGGGATTTTAGCATATTCTATGCTTAAAGATAAAAATAACGGAAACACGGAAATGACAAAAATAAGATTAAATGAAGTTACACGTTCAGTTTTTTATGCACCACAATATGTTGCAATTAGCAATGGATATTTTAAAGAAGAAAATTTGGATATAGAAATTACCACAGGTCAAGGTGCAGATAAGGTAATGACAGCAGTGCTTGCTGGTCAAAGTGATATAGGATTTGCACGGACCAGAAGCTGCAATTTATGTATATAACGAAGGAAAAGAAGATTACATGCAAGTATTTGCACAAATGACTAAAAGAGATGGATCTTTTCTAGTTAGCAGAAAAGAAAACAAAGACTTTAAATGGACAGATTTAAAAGGTTCTACTATTATTCCTGGTAGAAAAGGTGGAGTACCATATATGACATTTGAATATGTACTAAAACAAAGTGGATTAGACACAAAAAAAGATGTAGTATTAGATGATAGCATTAAATTCGACTTAATGGCAGGAGCATTTGCGGGAGGAAAAGCAGACTATGTTACACTATTTGAACCAACAGCATCAATGACAGAAGCACAAGGAAAAGGATATATAGTAGCATCAGTTGGAGAAGCAGGAGGAGAAATACCATATACAGCATACTTTGCAAAAAAGAGCTATATAAACAATAACAAAGATATAATTCAAGGCTTTACAAATGCAGTATATAAAGGTCAAACATGGGTAAAAGAACATACAGCAAAAGAAATTGCAGAAAAAATACAAAACTTTTTCCCAGATACAGATTTAAATATGTTAGAAAGTTCAATTCAAAGATATAAAGACATAGATGCTTGGAATGAAACACCAGTACTAAAACAAGAAGCTTTTGAAAAATTACAAACAGTAATGCAAGAAGCAGGAGAACTTACAACAAAAGCACCTTATGAAACAATAGTAAACAACGAATTTGCAAAAAAAGCTATTAAATAAAGACTTGATTGAAATATTATGTAAAATATGATATAATTCATTCATAACCCAATGAAAGGAGTTTTATTATGGCGAACGGAGGATTTAGATGGAGATTCGAAGTCAAGCAAATGCTTAAGCTAGTTCGGGTTACAGGAATAGCTACTACTGTCGACAAAGATAATCAAGCATTACTTATATTGCGAGGATTGCAATTTTTAACGTTGGCAGAGAAAAAGAAAGGAGTTGTTCTTCCATTAACAAGTTTTCCGCAAACAAGGGAAAATGAAGAATCTATCTACTTTGAAATCTTATTTCATAGTGATTTAGATATTCAGGATTTCCTTAAAAATGTAAAAAATGGGCCTTATTAATTAAGGCTCATTTTTTAATTAAAAACAAAACATAGCGCAAGTCAAAGGGGATAGACTTACGCTATGCTTCTCATAATATTTAATATATATCATGGAGGATGATTACATTATATATTACCAAACCTTAAATTAAGTTTAAAAATTATAATTTATCCAACCAATCTAAAATAAAGTTATAAACCTCTAATTTATTTACCTCATTAAGCAATTCATGTCTAGCATTTTTAAACAATCTTAAATACACATTTCTAGTTCCATCTTTTTTTAGCATTTTATACACTCTTAAAACCCCTTTACCATTTTGCCCAACAGGGTCTTCATCACCAGAAAAAATTAATATAGGAACCTTTACAGTTTTATTAACATTTTTCTGTTTAGATAAATATTGAGTTCCACTTAATAAATCATAATATGCTTGAACAGAAAACATTTTTCCACATTTCTCATCTTCTATAAATTTATTAACTTCATTTTCATCACTGCAAATCCAGTCAGAAGGAGTTCTGTTTGGTTCAAACTTTTTATTAAAAGAACCAGTAACAAGATGCTCAATCAATTTGCTTTTATACCTTTTACCTTTAAAAGCAGAAATTATCTTAATAAGCAGTTTCCCAGAAATAAGCCCATATTTTTGCCCACTTGTTCCAGAAATAATTACACCAGTTAAATTATCATCATATTTTGTAATATATGTACGAACAATAAGTGAGCCCATGCTGTGCCCCATAACAATATAAGGTAGATTAGGATACTCATTATGAACTTTATTTTGAAGAATATGAACATCTTCTACTAACCTATCCCAGCCATTATTATCAGCAAAATATCCAAAATCATCTTCACATTTAGCTGTATTACCATGACCTAAATGATCATGACCAACCACAATGTAACCATTATTAGCTAAAAAATTAGCAAAATCATTATATCTACCAATATGTTCTTGCATACCGTGAACTAATTGTATTATTCCTTTGTGTTCTTTAAAATCATTATTAATCCATTTTTTTGCAAATACATCAAAACCTGTACTCGACTTAAAACTAAAAGTACTTTCCACTATAATCCTCCAATATAAATTATTACATAATAATATATCATAAAAATTTAAACAATAGAAGAGTTGAAAATAAAAAATAATTGTAATAAAATATTAAAAAAAGATAAAAATAAAAAGTAGGGGTCGCAGTCCTCGGCGACCCGTGCTTAAAAAAGATAGGAGTGAAAAATATGGAATATAGATATAAACCAGAAGGAGTATGCTCAAGAGAGTTAGTATTCGATATAGAAGGAGATATTGTAAAATCAGTAAAAGTAGTTGGAGGATGCCCAGGGAATACAGTAGGAATTTCAAAATTAGTAGAAGGAATGAAAATAAAAGACGTAATAAAAACATTAAAAGGAATTCCATGTGGATATAGAGGAACATCTTGCCCAGACCAAATTGCAAGAGCATTAGAAAAATATATAATTAAATAAATGTATGGGTCGCCATTTTCGGCGACCCACATTGCAAAGAAATTAATAAAAAGTAAGAAGGAATAGAATATGATAAAAATAGCATTTTTTGATACAAAAGAATACGATAAAAAATTATTTGATGAATACAACAAAAAATATGGCTACGAAATAACATATTTAGAATCAAAATTGAATAGTGAAACTGCACCACTTGCAAAAGGCTTTGACGTTGTATGTATATTTGTAAACGACGTAGTAGACGAAAAAACAATTAAAATATTAGAAGAAGATGGAGTAAAATTAATAGCTTTAAGATGTGCAGGATTTAACAATGTAGATATAAAAAAGATTGGAGAAAAGCTAAAAGTTGTAAGAGTACCAGCATACTCTCCTTATGCAGTTGCAGAACATGCAGTAGCATTACTTTTAAGTATTGATAGAAAAATATATAAAGCATATCAAAGAACAAAAAAATACAATTTTACCTTAAATGGACTATTAGGATTTGATATACACGGTAAAACAGTTGGAGTTATAGGTTCAGGTAAAATAGGAAAAGTATTTATAAACATTATGAATGGCTTTGGGTGTAGAGTATTAGCTTATGATAAATTCCCAGATGAAAAATCAGCAAAAGAAATGAATTTTGAATATGTAGACTTAGACACATTATATAAAGAATCAGATATAATATCACTGCATTGCCCATTAACAGACGAAAACTATAAAATGATAAACGAAGAATCATTAGATAAAATGAAAGATGGGGTTGTATTAATAAACACAAGCAGAGGAAAACTAATAGACACAAAAAGCTTAATAAAAAGGTTAGAACAAGGCAAAATTGGTGGACTGGGCTTAGATGTTTACGAAGATGAAGAGGAATTCTTTTTAAATGATATGTCCAATTCATATATAAGAGATGAAGAACTTTCAATATTACTTACTATGCCAAATGTAGTAGTAACATCACATCAAGCATTCTTTACAAAAGAAGCTCTAAATAAAATTGCATTAGATACATGCGAAAATATAAAAGAATTTTTTGAAACAGGAGATTGTAAAAATAAGGTATAAAAATAATAGCTTGCAAGTTTTACTTGTAAGCTATTTATATATTTTTATTTATTTTACTTCAGAAAAAGAATTTTTACTTGTACCGCAAATTGGGCAAACCCAGTCAGTTGGTAAGTCTTCAAATTTAACTGCTTCTTTGCTTTCATCATAAACGAATCCACAAATGTCACACTTATAGTCCATAATATCATCCCTTCTAGTTAAATATACAATATAATAATATAATAAACTTGAAATGTCAATTAAAATATATACAGAAACAAGCTAAATATGATATAATAACAATTGTAAAAGAGGAGATTTTATGGAACAAGAGTACATTTTAGAAGATTGCAAATCCTTTGAACCAGAGCACATTTTTGAATGTGGACAATGCTTTAGATGGAATAAGCAAGATGATGGAAGCTATACAGGAATATTTAAAGAAAATGTTGTTAATGTAAAAAAGGAAAATAATAGAATAATTTTTAAAGGGATATGCAAAGGAAATATAAAAGAAGAATGCATAGATTATTTTGATTTAGATACCGATTATGACAATATAAAAAACAAATTATCAAATGTAGATGATTATTTAAAAACTAGCATTAAATATGGCGAGGGAATTAGAATACTAAATCAAGATTTATGGGAAACACTTATTTCATTTATAATATCAGCAAATAACAACATTCCTAGAATAAAAGGAATAATAGAAAGAATTTCCAAAAAATATGGCAAAAAAATAGTTTGGGATAAGACCGAATACTACACATTCCCAACACCTAAAGAATTATCTAAAGCAAGTGTAGAAGATTTAAGAAATCTTGGACTTGGATTTAGAGATGTAAGAGTATATGAAACAACTAAAATAATAAATGAAAATCCTAATAAACTAAATGAATTAGAAGATGAAAAGGATGTAAACAGATTAAGAGAAGAGTTGTTGGAATTCCCAGGCGTAGGGCCAAAAGTAGCAGATTGCGTAATGCTATTTTCTACACTTAAACGATTAGAAGTATTCCCAATAGATGTTTGGGTACGAAGAGTTATGAATGAATTATATATAAAAAATGAAGACGAAACAAAAATAAACAAAAAAGAAATAGAACAATTAGCCAAAACAAAATATGGTAATTTAGCAGGAATTGCACAACAATATTTATTCTATTGGAGAAGGGGAGCTTAAATTAATGGGTTTAAGGTTGATTTATGGAAGAGCAGGAACTGGGAAAAGCCAGTTCTGCTTAAACAAAATTAAAGAGCAAATAAATAATAAAACAGCACAAAAAATATATCTTGTTGTGCCAGAACAGTTTTCATTTTCGACAGAAAAAAGGTTGCTAGAAACACTAGAACAAAATAGTGTAATAAATGCAGAAGTTATAACATTTAAAAGAATGGCACATAGAATTTTTACAGAAGTTGGAGGACTTACAGAGGTAAACTTATCAAAAACAGGTAAGGCAATGCTTGTGAGCAACATATTAGAAAAATATAAAAAAGATTTACAATTTTTAAATAAATCATCCGAAAATATAGATATAGTATTAAGGACTATAACAGAACTAAAAAAACATGATGTAAAACTAGAAGATTTAGAGCAAAAACAAAAAGAGACAGAAGACGAATACTTAAAAATAAAATTAAATGATATAAATACAATATACAAAAAATATGAGGAAACATTACAAAATAAGTATATAGACGAAGATGATATACTTACAATTCTTGCAAAGAAAATAGAAGAAAGCAGTATGTTTGATAATTCATATATTTACATAGACGAATTTTCTGGTTTTACAAGACAAGAATACAATGTAATAAAAGAATTATTAAAAAAGGCCAAAGAGATTGATATTACAATATGTTCAGATGGAATAAACATAGAAAAACAGCCAGAAGAAGATATTTTTTATCAAAACAAAATGGTAATTCAAGAATTAATAAAATGTGCTCAAGAGGTTAACGTAAATTTAGAAGAAAGTATAGAGCTAAAAAACACTTATAGATTTAAAAATGAGGAATTAAAACATTTAGAAAAAAATATTTATGAAGTACCATATAAAATATATGAAAAACCAGTAAACAATATACATATAAGCTTGCTTAGTCAGCCATATTCAGAAGTAGAATATGTAGCAAAAACGATAATAGAATTAGTAAGAGAAAAAGAATATAGGTATAAAGATATATCGGTAATTACAAAAAATATAGATGAATATACAAACATAGTAAAAGCAATTTTCGAAAAATATGAAATACCAGTATTTATAGACCAAAAAGAGGATTTAAGCCAAAATATTTTAGTAAAATATGTGCTTTCAATTTTAGAAATATATGCAAAAAGTTGGTCACAAGATGCAGTACTTGCATATATAAAAACTGGTTTCCTTCCACTAAAAAAAGAAGATATATATAATTTAGAAAACTATTGCAAAAAGTGGGGAATAAAAGGCAACAAATGGTATAAAGAAGATTGGAAATATGATAGCTTAAACAAAGATGTAGAAAAGCTAAACGAGTTAAGAAGAAAAATTGTAGAACCACTATTAAAACTAAAAACAAGTTTAGATGAATCGAAACTAGCAGAAGAAATAACAACAAAACTATATAGATTTTTAGAAGAAAATCAAATAAGAGAAAAACTAGAAGAAAAAGCAGAAAAATTAGAGCAAGCAGGTAGAAAAGATGTAGCAAATAAGTATAAATCTAGTTGGAATATTCTTATGCAAATATTTGATGAGATAGTGCTAATATTTAGCCAAGACAAAATGAGTTTTAAACAATACAAAAATATATTAAAAGTTGGATTAGAATTTTCTAGTTTAGGAGAAATACCTCAAGTAATAGATCAAGTTATAATAGGAGATACAGATAGGTCTAGAAACCATAAAGCAAAAGTTGTATTTATACTTGGCTTAAATGATGGCGTATTTCCTGCGGTTAATTCAGGAGAAGGTTTCCTTAACGATAAAGATAGAAAGTATTTAAAACAAAATGGAATTGAACTTGCAAAAGGAACAATAGAAAACTTGTATGAAGACCAATTTAATATATATAGAGCTTTTACAACAGCAGAAGAAGAACTATATTTATCTTATGTATCAACAGATAAAGAACAAAAAGCTAAAAGACAATCTATACTAATTTCTAGAATAAAAAAGATGTTTAAAAATTTAAAAGAAGAAAGTGATGTAGTAAGTAAAAACGATAGTATTTTAACAGCAGAAAGTACATTTAATCAAATGCTTTCAAACATTAAAGATTTTAAACAAGGAAAAGAGATAGATAAAATTTGGTTTGCTGTGTATAATTGGTACATGCAAAATGATGAATGGAAGCCTAAATTAAAAGAGGCTATAAAAGGTTTTTCACATAAAAATGATGCAGAAAAAATAACAGAAGAAAATATAAAAAGACTATATGGAAACACTTTAAAAACAAGTGTATCAAGGCTTGAACAATATAGAGAATGCCCATTTTCTTTCCATTTAAAATATGGACTAAAATTAAAAGAAAGAGAAGAATTTGTAGTAAGGCCAATTGATACAGGTTCATTTATGCATGAAGTAATAGATGAGTTTTTTGAAAATACAAAAAATATAAAAACAATAGAAGACCAAGAAATAAAAGAAATAGTAAATAGTATAATCGATGAAAAACTTTCACTTAGCAAAAACTATATATTTACAAGCACACCAAGGTTTGCAGTACTTACAAACATACTAAAAAAAGCAATACTTCAATCAATAACATATATAGTTCAACAAATGAAAAATAGCGATTTTGAAATAGCAGGAAACGAAATAGAATTTAATAGAAAAATAGATAATGTAGAAATAACAGGTAAAATAGATAGAATAGATACAGCACAAAATGAACAAGGCAAATACATTAGAATAATAGACTATAAATCATCAGATAGAAGTATAAATTTAAATGAGTTAGAAGCTGGAACACAAATACAATTATTAACATATTTAGATACAGCAGTAGAAAAAACAAAAAATATACCTGTTGGAATGCTTTATTTTAACTTAATAGACCCAGTAATAAAAGCAAGTAGAAATTTAACAGATGAACAAATACAAGAAGAATTAAAAAAGCAATTTAGAATGAGCGGTATGGTATTAGCAGATGTAAACATTATACGAATGATGGATAAAAACTTACAAACAGGTGCTTCAAGCACAATACCAGTAACTCTTGACAAAAATGGAGATATAATGGATTCTCGTTCAAATGCAATAACAAAAGAACAGTTTACTTTATTGCAAAATAAGGTAAAAAAAATAATAAAGCAAATAGCAAAAGAAATATTAGAAGGAAATATAGAAATAAAACCAACATACAACAAAGGAAAAAAAGAAGAAGCATGCAAATATTGTGAATATAAATCAATATGCTGTTTTAATCCAAATGTAAACAACTATTCATTTATAGATAATAAATCAAAAAAAGAATTGTTAGATAATTTACAATAAAGTGAAAGGAGAAACAAAATGGGATTAATAGGTTTTTATGCAGGATCATTTGATCCATTTACAAATGGACACTTGCAAATAGTAAAAAAAGCTGCCAGATGTTTTGATAAAGTAATAATAGGTATAGGACACAATAAAAATAAATCAGAGCGTATAGACAAGAATAAAATGAAAGAAGCAATAGAAGAAACAATAAAAGAGATAGGATTAAGTAATGTAGAAGTAGTACTTTATGAAGGACTAACAGTAGAAAAAGCAAAACAAATGAATTGCGACATATTAATTAGAGGCTTAAGAAATGGTACGGATTACGAATATGAAGAGAATATATCTGCAATAAACGAAAAATTAGCGGGAATGGACACATGTTATTTTAGAGCAGGAGACTTAGGCTATTTGTCTTCAAGCATTGTTATGGAGCTATATACACATAGTAAAGAAATAGATAAATATGTGCCAAAAGCAGTTGCAAAATTATTGCAAACAATGTAGAGGTGAAGAAAAGAAATATGATAATAGGAATTACAGGGAATTCTGGTTCGCGGAAAAACTTTATTTAGCCAAGAATTATGTGCAAAAACAAATGCAAAATTAATAAATGCAGACAAAATTGTAAAAGAATTATCAAAGTGCGAAGAACCATATTATAAAGAAATAGTAAAACAATTTGGACAAGAAATATTATTAGAAAATAAAGAAATAAACAGACCCAAATTAGCACAAATAATTTTTAGCGATAACCAAAAAAGAGAAAAATTAAATAAAATTACATACACACATATTGCAAAAAAAATTAAAGAAGAAACGAAAAAAGAAACCAAAAGAATAGTGATAATAGATGCACCACTTTTAATAGAAACAAAACTAAATGAAGTATGTGATATAGTAGTTTCTGTTATAGCAAATGAAGATATAAAAACAGATAGAATTTGTAAAAGAGATAATGTTGACAAAAAAACAGCAAAACAAAGGCTAAACAGCCAGCTTGCGGAAAATACATATATTAAAAATTCAAATTATGTTTTAATAAATAATAATGCAAATTTAGAAAAAGAAGCAAAAGACTTTTTAGAATTGTTAAGTAATAAGAATTTATTTAATAAAGAAACAGTTATAATAAAAGATGAAAATATAAGATATATGCAATTCAAAAAATTATTAGATTATAAAAATATTAAACATTGTTTTACTTTAAAACCATTAGATGTGGGAAGCAATGATACTTATAAAGAAATAAAAGATATAGCAAACAAAAACTATAATGATATATGTAATTTATTAAAATTAGATAGTAACAACATAGTAAGACCATATCAAACACATACAAACAACGTGAAAAAAATAAGTGGTGAAGTTGGCATATTTCCACAAGAATTAAAAGACATAGATGGATTAATAACACAAGAAAATAATAAAATACTTTCTTTAACATTTGCAGATTGCACACCAATATATTTATATGATAAACAAAAAAATATAATAGGTAACATTCATTCAGGATGGCAAGGAACAATTAAAAAGATAGCAAAACATGCAATAATTCAAATGAAAAAAGAATTTAATTCTAATCCAAAAGATATTGTTTGTGTAATAGGACCAACAATTAGAAAATGTCATTTTGAAGTACAAGAAGATGTAAAAAACAAATTTTATAATACATTCAATTACATGAAAAATATAGATAAAATAATAGAATTTAATAAAAATACAAATAGTTATTTTATAGACACAGTAGAAATAAATAAAGAACTACTAAAAGAAGAAGGAATATTAGAGGAAAATATAATAGATAGCAAAATTTGCACATACTGTAATAGTAATATAATTCATTCATATAGAAAAGAAGGAAAACAGGCAGGAAGAAATACAGCATTAATTTGTTTAAAATAGAAAGGAACAAAATATGTATCAAACATGGGAAGAATTAGAAGAAGCATGTAAAAATTGCAACAAATGTAAACTCTGTGCAAACAGGCATAATGTAGTAATAGGCACAGGAAATAGAAACGCAAAAATAATGTTTATAGGAGAAGGACCAGGTGCAGACGAGGATTTGCAGGGAATACCTTTTGTAGGGAAAGCTGGCAAATTAATGGACAAGGCTTTTGAAGGGATAGGAATAAAAAGAGAAGAAGTATATATAGCAAACATAGTAAAGTGTAGGCCTCCAAACAATAGAAATCCAGAATACGAAGAAGCAGATGCTTGCAAAGAATATTTAGAAACTCAAATTAATCTAGTAAAACCAGAAATAATTATACTATTAGGAAGTGTGGCACTAAAAAATATATTAGGCAAAGAATATGGAATAACATCAAGCAGAGGAAAATGGTTTGAAAAAGACGGAATAAAATATTTATCAACATTTCATCCAGCAGCATTATTAAGAGATGAAGCAAAAAAAATAGATTTCTGGAACGATTTAAAAAAAGTAAAACAGTTGACATGAAAAAAACAACAAAATGGGGAAAAAGGGGTCAGACCCCTTTTTCCCCATTTTGTTAATATAAATTATTAATTGTATCCCTAGATTTATTAAATCCAAATAATTTTTTTACTTTTACAAAGAAAGTAGAAACAAAAGATAAAGCGCGTTTTGTGTTATCAACTAAAACTAAACTATTTTCTGATGTTTCAAATAAGTTTATCTCACCAAATTGCTCTATCTGTTCTTTCTTTTCCTCAAGGCTTTCCATAATTTTGCGGTAGAATTCATTGTAAAAAGTGTAGTTCTCATTAGAGCCCATTATATTTTTAAAATTATATAATTTTCTCTTATAATCTTTTATATCATCTAAATTTCTAATGCTATTAAATTCAGAAACAAAGCAACTTTCAATAATTAAGTTTTGAGTTTTAAAGAATGTTGAAGTTATGCTTTCTTTTTTTGAAGTAATTAGTTTGTTTAATAATTTTATTTCGTTTACTTTACTAGCATATTGAAGTTCATTTGCAAAATAGTTTAAATCGTTTTCGTAAGCTAGAAGTAAATCTATATTTTTAACAATTGTGTTATAAGCTCTTTTATTAGACTTTAAAATAAAAGTATTTTTAAAAACGTCATTACTGTTTAGAGTACTATGAAATAGTGGATATGTACCTGTAAAATAGGCCATTTGGTTAACTAAAGCACATTCTAGAGGATAATAATTTGGACTAATTGTGTTCAAAGAAACATTATAATAAGTTTCTGATGTAGAAGAACACATATTAGCTTCTGAAGCCATTAGTTGGACAGCAGCCTCATTAATGCCAAGCCCAGAATTAAAAGTACAATTATACAAGCCCATTTTAACTAAATTATTATTTGCATCTCTAAATTCTTGAATATAGTGTATGCATTCATGCATTGCAAGTTTTGCCATCTCATCTAAGTCGGTTTCTTCATTAAAGTATATAGAATTATTTTTATAGAAATATTTTGCACCTGATGAATCTCCTGGCATTTTTGCAATATACATATTAATTCTAGAAAGAGACGTAAACAACTCGCTTTTATTCAAATTGTGTTCTGGAAAAGCGAGACATAATTTACTTGCTATACTAATTGCAATTGTATTAACTTTTAAGGTATCTAATTGTTCTACAATTTCTATACCTTCTTTTTTTAGTCTAGAATTAGTACTCATCCGTAACTCCTTTTAAATCTTTGGTACACAATTATTATATAACATAAAGACTAAAAAAATATTTCAAAATCATTAAACTTATATTACAAATTTGTTACATCTGATTTTAAATATATATTGAAAAAAATTATCTATATTGATAGAATATAAATAATTAAATAGACAAATTGGAATTTGTTTAATTGATGTGGGAGATGTGATTTATTGCGACCCCTACAAGCCCAAAATAAATTTAGTCCAACAAAATCCAATCTGTAAAATTAGGAGGAATCCAAAATGGAAAAATGTTTATTACTAGGTAATGGCGGAAGAGAAGCAGTACTAGCAGAATATATTAGCAAAGGCTATAGTTTGTATACAGTATGTTCTTATGAGAATCCAAGCATTATAGAAATGGTAAATAAATCAGGAGGTAAATATATTGTAGCAGATCCATTTAACAAAGAGATAGTTTCAGAATTTATAAAAGAAAATAATATTGAAGTATGTTTAATAAGTAGTGATAATTTATTACAAGACGGATTAATAGATGTTGCAAGAGAACTAGGATTAAAAACATTTGGACCAACATCAAGAGGAGCTAAAATAGAATGGAGCAAAACTTACGCATTGAACATAGTAGAAAAATTAGCTCCAGAAATGATAATAAAAAACTATAATATAACAAGCATAGAAGAATTAAAAAATATAATAGATTCATATAATGATGATAGCTTTGTTGTAAAACCAGAAGGTCTTACAGGTGGAAAAGGTGTAAAAGTTGGAGGAATACATTTTAAGGGGAAAGACGAAGGTTTTGAGTACGCAAAAAGCTGTTTAGAAATAAGTGGAAATGTAATTATTCAAGACAAAATAGAAGGAAGAGAATTCACTGTAATGGCATTAACAGATGGAGAAAATATTGTAGTTACTCCAACAACATTTGACTATCCATATAGATTTGATGAAGATAAGGGACCAGGAACAGGTGGAATGGGTTGCCTAAGTTTTGAAAATGGAATGCTACCATTCTTAGAGCAAAAAGACATAGACGAATGTAGCAATTTAATAAAAGAAACATTAAAATATATAAATAAAGATAATTTAGAATTTAATGGAGTTATATATGGTGGATTCTTTAAAACAAAAAATGGAATTAAATTTATAGAATTCAATTCTAGATTTGGGGATCCAGAGGCACTAAATGTTTTAAATTCATTAAAAACTCCATTTACAGATGTAATGAAGAATATATTTAACAAAACATTAAGCACAGAAAACTGCAAATTCAAAAAAGAATGTACTTTTACAGTATACATAGTAACAAAAGAATATGCAGTAGAAAGTAGAAAAGAACCTTTAATATTTACAATAAATAGAGTGGCAATAGAAAAACAAGGAGTAAAAATATATTTTGCAAACACTAAGCATTTAGAGGGGAATAAATATTCATCAGTAAGCAATTCTAGATTATTTGGTTTAACAACATCAGCAAAATCTTTACAAGAAGCAAAAGAAAAAGTATATAACGCAATAAAAGGAAACATAGATGAGAAATTAGATTATAGAACAGATATAGGAAATATATATGAACACTAAAAAGAGGCTTTAATAGCCTCTTTGTTAATCCCAATCTGTTTTTTGTTTTGTTTGAATATTATCAGAAATTGTTTTAGAACTTGATAATACATACTCGTTTACATGTTCATCTATTTTTTCTACTGCATCAGCTTGCTTTGATTTATAATTTATTGCAGAAAATAGCAATGGAGAAACAGCAATAATTTGTTCCTGCTGTAAAGGTTCTGGTTCAACGTTTTCTACTTCTTTTGCTTCTTCTACTACAGGCTCTTCAAAAGAATTATCTAAAGGAACATCAATTCTAGGTTCTTCAACAGCCTTTTCTGTTAGACTAAATAATTCTTCTTTACTAGGTTCTTCTTCAACTTCCAAATCTACTGTTGGTGTATTATTTTCTTTTACAAAGCTTTGCGAATCTTCATCTTCTTTTTTTACTTCGTCTTTCTTAATGTGTTCAGTAGTCAATTCTTCTGGCTCTGTTGGCAAATCTTCTTGCAATTTCTTTGCAGAGTCAATGTTTTCTTCTTGTTTTTCCTCAGCTGTACTAGTTGAAACTTTTTCAACCTCAGTATCAGGGATTTCTTGTTTTTTTAGCTCAGGCAAATCAAGTTCTTGTTCTGCATCAGATTTAGATAATTTTATTTCTATGCCATCTTTTAGGTTTTCTTGATTTATTTCATTAAGTGAAGAATTTGTGTACTTGGCTTTTTCTGATTTTGCATAAACTGTATTTATACAAGAGTTGAAAAAACCATTAGAAATTGCTTTATCTGGCGGAAGCAACAAATTAAAATAACTTATTATTGCATATCTTTTAATATCGTCCATTTCTTTAAACTCTTCATAAGAAAGTGATTTGTTATTTACATTTAAGCCAGGTGTTCTCAATTTGTTTAAATAGGTTGGTGAATAGTCCAAATATGTGGCATTTAATATAAGTTCTTTATATTTATCATTAAATTTAATAGAACCATTTTTATATACCCACTTAAACATTTCATTTACATTGTTTGGCTTTTGAGAAATAGCCAAAAGAGCAGTATATGCAGAAGCTTGTTTAGCTAAATCTGAATAGACCTTTTGAGGCTGTTCTTCTTGCTCAGCTTCTTTAGGTGCTTCAGTAGTTTCAGAAGCAGTTAAATTGCTATTTTCCTTAGGCTCTTCATCTCTAGAGATAGAATGCAAGTACTCATCTGAAGTATATCTTTTAATGTCAGATTGATGTTTTATAAAATCATCTAATTCAAATTTATCATGAATAGAATATTTATTTTCCCATTGTTCACGTTCTTTTGCAAATTCTTCAAAGGTGCCAGTATGTTTAGTAATTTCAATAAGATCTTTAAAAGCTATTTCTTGGTCAAAAGCATTTTCTCTTAAATTTCTTTTGCTAGTCATGTGTTCATATTTTGACTGATACATTTTAAGAAATTTGTCTTTTGGATATTTTTCTTTCCAAGCATTAACTTTTTTCTCTAACGTTTTTAAATCATCTGTATCTCTAATTATTACATATAATTCTCTTAAAGCTTTACTCTGATTTTCGATTTTTTTATTCTCATTAAATTTAATTTGGGATTGAATGTATTGGGTAACAGAAGAATAGTATTCAGTAAGTAAGTATTCAATTCTTTTTTTAAAATTAGGACTAGGATTATCTAATAATTTTTTATATTTATCTTTCCATGAAGCGATTCTGTAATCCAAAAGCTCAATAGACTGTTCTTGCATAGCCTCTGCAATAATTTGGCAAAGCTCAAAATATGCTTCATCTTCTAATTTTTTTAATTCTTCCTTTTCTGCTTTTGCATTTCCCATACAATAGCCCTCCTAAAATTTATTCCAACAATAATTATATCAAGATTTGCAAGAAAAGTAAAGAAGAGGTAATTTGTTTAATTGATGTGAAAGGTGTGATGTGCACAACAAATTACAATTTTTATAACTTATTGTTTAAAAAATAGATAATCTATGATAGAATAACAAAGTAAAATAAAAATTAAGGGGATAACTATGATAACAAGAAATGAAACAAGAAAAATATTTGTAGGAGATGTACAAATAGGTGGACAAAATAAAGTAGTAATTCAATCAATGACAAATACAAAAACAAAAGATGTTAAATCAACAGTGGAACAAATTTTAAAATTAGAAGAAGCTGGTTGTGAGATTATAAGAGTTGCATGCTTAGACGAAGAAGATGCAAAAGCAATAAAAGAAATAAAAAGTAAAATACATATACCAATTGTTTCTGATATACATTTTGATTATAGAATAGCACTAGAAGCAGCAAAGGCAGGAGTAGATAAAATTAGAATAAATCCAGGAAACATTGGAAGCGTAGATAGAGTAAAAGCTGTAGTAGATGCTTGTAAAGAAAGAAAAATTCCAATTAGAATAGGTGTAAACAGTGGATCACTTCCAAAAGATATTTTACAAAGAGATGGAAAGCCAACAGCAAAAGGAATGGTAGAAGCAGGGCTAAGACATATAAAAATATTAGAAGACTTAGATTTTTATGATATAGCATTATCATTAAAAGCATCATCATTAGACTTATGTATAGAAAGTTACAAAGAGGCTGCAAATACAATAAATTATCCATTACATCTAGGAGTAACACATGCGGGAACAGAATTTAGTGGAACTGTAAGCTCAAGTATAGGACTTGGAATTTTGTTAAGAGAAGGTATTGGAGATACAATGAGGGTATCATTATCAGCAGATCCTGTTAAAGAAATAAAAGTTGCCAAAGAAATATTAAAAGATTGCAACTTATATAAAAATGCACCAACACTTATAGCGTGCCCAACATGTGGAAGAATTCAATATGATTTAATACCAATAGCAAATGAAATAGAAGAATTTTTACAAACTATAAAAGCTCCTATTACAGTAGCTGTAATGGGTTGCGGAGTAAATGGACCGAATGAAGCAAGACACGCAGATATAGGAATTGCCGGAGGAATTAAAGAAGGACTTTTATTTAAAAAAGGTGAGATAATTAGAAAAGTAAAACAAGAAGATATAGTAAAAGTACTAAAAGAAGAAATTTTAAAAATGATATAAACAGGTGAGAAAAATGGGAGATATAAATGTTTACACAGGACCAATGAAATGTGGTAAAACTCAAAAAATACTAGATGAAGCTAAAAGACAACAAATTGCAGGAAAAAACGTAAAAATATTTAAACCAACTATAGATGATAGATTTTCAGAGCAAAGTGTTATTAGTAGAAATGGATACAAACAAAATGCAATTAATATTAGTAGCATAGACGAGATAAAAAATTATGATGCAGATGTATATGTAATTGATGAATTCCAGTTTTTAAAAGGAGATTTAAATGAACTATACAAACTTACTCAAAAAGGAAAAAAGTTTTTTATAGCTGGCTTAAATCTAACATCAGAAAGAAAGACATTTGGAGCAATGGGAGATTTATTATGTATGTCTGATAATGTTCAAATGTTAACATCTGTATGCGAGAATTGCAGAAGTGAAGAGGCTATTTTTACATATTTTAAGGGAAAACAAAAAAATGGAGATATACTAGTTGGCGACGAAGGGCTATATATTCCTGTATGTAGAAAATGCTACGAAAAATTAATGAACGAAAATAATTAAAAGGTGAAATGTATGGAGATAATCGTTGGCAAAACAGCAGGTTTCTGTTATGGAGTTAAAAATGCTGTTGACAAAACAAAAGAGTCAGTACAAAAACAAAAAGAAACATATTGCTTAGGAGAACTAGTACATAATAAACAGGTTACACAGAGCTTGGAAGAACAAGGCCTTATAATTATTAATAATGTAGAAGAAGCAAAAAATAATGTAATAATAAGGTCACATGGTGTGCCAAAAGAAGTATACGAAAGAGCTGAAGAGCTCGATTTAAAAGTAATAGATTTAACATGCCCAAATGTATTAAAAATACACAATATTGTAAAAGAGTATTCTTCGAAGAACTACTATATTTTTATAATAGGGCAAAAGGATCATGCAGAAACAATAGGAACAGTGAGCTATTGCAGAAAAAATTCAACTATATTAGAAAAACAAGAAGATGTAGAAAAGGCAATAAAAAATTTTAAGGAATCTAATTTAAAAAAATTATTAATAGTTTCTCAAACTACATTTAGTGTGGAAAAATTTAATAAAATTGTAAAAGATGTAGAGGAAAATATAGATAAAAATACAGTTTTTGAAGTTAAAAATACAATTTGTAATGCTACAAATATTAGACAAAAAGAAACGCAAGAAATAGCAAAACAAGTTGATTTAATGATTATAATTGGTGGAAAGCACAGTTCAAATACTACTAAATTATATGAAATTGCTAAAAAAGAATGTAATAATTGTATGCTTATAGAAACAGCAGAAGAAATAAGACAGGGTAGCATTAAAAATATAAGAAAAATAGGTGTTATGGCAGGGGCATCAACCCCAGCGGAAAGTATAAGAAACACTGTTGAAAAGTTAAAAGAAATGTGTTAAAATTATATTGGATTAATTTTAAAGAAAGGGATATAGCATGAATCAAATTCTTGTTTCTCAAAAATTATATGTAACACCAGACATGAAAAGAAAGAAAAAAGTTTTTAAATTTGAATTTTTTCTATCTGTTTTTTTGTTATGCGCTTTATCATCTTATGCAATCTATGCTGAGTATGATAGAAACAAGAGTGAAGAAGTTTCAAAAGAAATTTTACAAGAAATATCTTTTAGAGAGCCAACAAAACTAGTTGATGAAGAAGTTGTAGTAGTTAGATTAAATGCTATTCCAGAAGAGGAAGATGTGGCAACAACAGAAGTTGTTCAAATAGAACAACAAGTTAATGTAGAAGAAGAGCAAAAACTTACTGCAAGTGACGGTACATCATATTATACAATAGGAGTAATAAACATACCTTCAATAAATGTTAATTATCCAATTCTATCAACATATACAGATGAATTGTTAAAAATAGCTCCATGTAAATTCCATGGGCCAAATCCAAATGAAGTTGGAAATCTTTGTATAGCAGGACACAATTATAGAAATTCAAAATTCTTTAGCAAAGTACCAAATTTACAATTGGGAGATACAATAGAAATAACAGACTTAAGTGGAAGAATGCTAACATATACAGTATATGATAAATTTATAGTAAACCCAGATGAGCTAGCATGTACTAGCCAATTAACAAATGGTAAAAAAGAAATAACATTAATAACATGTACAAATGACAACAAACAAAGACATATAATAAAAGCAAGAGTAATGTAAATATAATTAATAAATAAAGAAAGTGGAGGAATATCCTCCACTTTTTAGTATACAAATTTATATATTGTAGTTGTATTATAAGTATTCCCTGCTTTTAACAAAGGTGTAACAAAATTTGGTTGATTCATAGAGTCTGGTAGAAATCCAGTTTCTAAGCAAACACCAGAACGATTTTTATAATTACAATTTTCTTTACCAATTACTTTATTATTTTCTATAAAGTTTCCAGCATAAAATTGAACTCCGATACTATCAGTATAAACTTCCATAGTTCTTCCAGAACTTTCATCAGCTAAAACAGCTATTTTTTCAATACCATTATTAGTTTTGTTAATAACAAAACTATGGTCATATCCACCAGTATATTCAAATTGTTTAAAGTCTTCATTTATTCTAAACCCTATTTTAGTTGAAGTTCTAAAATCCATAGGGGTATTAGAAACATCTCTTAATTCCCCAGTAGGAATAAGTTCGTCATCAACTTCTACATATTTATCAGCATTTATGTACAATTTGTGTTCCATTGCAGTTCCACTATTATGACCAGATAAGTTAAAATAACTATGATTTGTCATGTTTGCAATAGTATCTTTATTAGAGGTTCCTGTATATTTTATTTTTAAATTATTATCATTATCTAAGCTATAAGTAACTGTTATATTAAATTCCCCAGGGAATCCTTGATCCATATCTGGACTTATTAAGTTAAAAGAAACAGAATTGGAATCTTCATCTACAGAATAATCCCAAAGTCTACTATTATATGGATTAAATCCACTATGCAAGTCATTTTTTCCTCTTTCATTTTTATCTAAATTATAAATTGTACCATTTAGTACAAAACTAGCATTTTTAACTCTGTTGCTATTTCTTCCAACAGTTGAACCAAAGTAGCAAATATCATTTTTAAAATAATTTTCTAAAGAATCAAATCCTAAAACAACATCAGCTAGATTACCGTTTTTGTCAGGAACAAACAAAGAAACAAGTACAGCTCCAAAATTAGTAACCTTTGCAACAAGACCATTAAGATTGCTTATTGAAAAAAGTTTAACACAGTTTCCATTTAAATCTTTTCCAAAATCAGATATTTCAATACTCATAAAACACCTCCATTAATATGAATAAAGTATATTATATTAATAAATAAAAAGCAAATAAGATATAATATTTTGGCACAAAAAATAAAAAACCTTCATAAAATATATAGAGATATATTTTATGGAGGTTTAACTTTTATGGCAAGAATAATAGTATTTAATAATGATACAAATAGAATGGAAAATTATTATAGAAATGAAAACGAGGCTATGCCATACAATGCAAATAGGAGCTTAACAGTTGGAGAATTCAGAGGTTCTAGTAAAAGTCCAACACTATGGACAACAAAAAGAGCAATGCAAAGTTTTAACACAACAAGATATTTATTTGGAGCACCAATTCCAGTAGGATTTGCATTTAAAAGACCATGGGAACGGAGGACATGGTTCGCAAAGTCAACATTACGCGCGGAGTTTCATTTGACGCAGGTCAAGTGTTAAGTACATCAGAAAGAAATAGACTATGGAACACAGCAAACAGTTCTCGGAGTATGGACTTATGTAGAACCACAAAACTTAACACCTACTTGGGTACATTTTGATAAAAGATTTGGTAGACCAGCTTGTGGCACAGCAGGATATCCATTAATAAAAAGAGGTAGCATAAGTACGTATGTGTTAATAGCACAAGATGATTTGAACACATTAGGATTTAGAACAGGTGGATTAGATCGGAATATTTGGAGGCAGAACCGAAGAAGCAGTAAGAAACTATCAAAGGAGCAGAGGGCTACCTGTAGATGGAATAGTAGGTTGCAATACATGGCGTTCACTACAAGAAGACGTAGTAGGAACAGGAAGAACAGGCACTACAATAGATTAGAAAGTATAAATGGGATTTTACCAAGTGTGAAATGTGAAGTTTCACACTTCATATGAAAGACAAGCCATATAAAAGTTGTATTTATAAAAAATCTGTGATACAATATGAAAAAAATTAGAGAGGTGCATATATATGAAGGTTATATTATTACAAGATATTAAAAATGTAGGGAAAAAAGATGAGATTATAAATGCAAATGATGGTTATGCAAGAAACTTTTTATTTCCAAAGAAATTAGCATTAGAAGCAACAAAGGACAACCTTCTAAAACTACAAGCAAAGAAAGATTCACAAGCACATAAAAAAAGTTTAGAGATAGAAGAATTTAAAAAACAAGCCGAGAAAATAAATAATATAACATTAGATTTAAAAGTAAAAGCAGGAGAAAACGGAAAAATATTTGGCGGAATAACAGCAAAAGAAATATCACAAGAACTAAAAAATAAACAAAATATGGATATAGATAAAAAGAAAATAGTTTTAAAAGAAACAATAAAAAACATAGGAAGATTTTCAGTAGATGTAAAATTTGGAGAAGGAATAAATGCAAAATTAACATTAAATATAATGCCGGAATAATAAAACAAGATAGGAGATAAATAAAATGGAATTAGGAAAAGTACCACCACACGATATAGAAGCAGAACAAGCCGTAATAGGAAGTATGCTTACAGATAAAGACGCTGTAGTTGACAGTATAGAAGTTCTAAAACCAGACGATTTTTATAGACAAGATAATAAAACAATATATGAAGCAATAACAAACTTATATAATAGAGCAGAGCCAATAGATATAATAACAGTAAAAGCAGAACTAATATCACTTGGAAAATTTGAAGCAGTTGGAGGACTAGAATATTTAGCAGTTTTACCAGATAAAGTTCCTACAACAGCAAATGTAGAAAAATATATAAGAATTGTAGAAGAAAAATCTATATTAAGAAAACTTATAAGAACATCTAACGAATTAATAGATTTAGGATATGCGGAAACAGAAGATCTAGATACAATAATGGATCAAGCAGAAAAAAAGATATTCGAAATAGCACAAGGGAAAAATCAAAAAGGCTATACACCATTAAAAGAAGTATTAGTAGAAACATTTGCAGAAATAGAAAAATTATATAATCAAAAAGAGCCAATAACAGGAATTCCAACAGGATTTGCAGATTTAGATTATAAAACAGCACGGACTTCACAATTCAGATTTAGTATTAATTGCTGCAAGACCTGCAATGGGTAAATCTGCATTTGCACTAAATATTGCAACACATGCAGCAGTACAAGCAAAAGTGCCAGTTGTTATATTTAACCTAGAAATGTCAAAAAGCCAGTTAGTAAACAGAATCCTATGCAGTGAAGCTATGGTAGATAGTAATAAAATAAGAACAGGAAAAATAGAAGAAGATGATTGGGTAAAACTTGCAACAGCCCTTGGACCTCTTTCAGAAGCTCCTATATATATAGATGATACACCAGGTATAACAGTAACAGAGATAAGAGCAAAATGTAGAAAATTAAAACTAGAAAAAAATATAGGACTAATAGTAATAGATTATTTGCAATTAATCCAAGGAACAGGAAAAAGAAATGCTAGCCGTGAACAAGAAATCTCAGAAATAAGTAGGTCTTTAAAAATACTTGCAAAAGAATTAGATGTTCCAGTAATTGCATTATCACAATTATCAAGAGCAGCAGAACAAAGAGCAGACCATAGACCAATGCTTTCAGACCTTCGTGAATCTGGTGCAATTGAGCAAGACGCTGATATAGTAATGTTTTTATATAGAGATGACTATTATAATCCAGATTCAGAAAAGAAAAATATAGCAGAAGTTATAATGGCAAAACACAGAGCAGGTTCAACAGGAACAGTAGAGCTATTATGGCTTGGCAATTATACAAAATTTGTAAATATGGAAAAATATAGGGATGAATAAAATAAAGGGGATCCAACATTTAAAATGTAGGATCCCACTATTTGTATTTATTAAAAATAAATGCTATAATCTTAGCATTAAATAATTAGGAGACCAGATATGAAAAATAAAATTTTGCAAACAATAAAAAAATATAATTTAATTGAAAAAGGAGATAGTATAGTAATAGGAGTATCAGGAGGACCGGATTCAATATGCCTATTGGATGTACTAAATGAATTAAAAGAAGAATTAGATTTAAAAATATTTGTAGCACATATAAATCATATGATACGAAAAGAAGCAGATGAAGAAACTGAATATGTAAAAAGCTTTTGCAAAAACATAGGGGTAGAATGTTTTACAAAGAAAATAGATGTAGTAAAAATTGCAAAAGAATCAAAAATGGGAACAGAAGAAGCAGGAAGAAAAATAAGATATGATTTTTTTGAAGAGGTGTTAAAAAATACAGATTCAAATAAAATAGCAACAGCACATAATAATAATGACAAAGTAGAAACTATAATAATGAACATTTTAAGAGGAAGCGGAATATCTGGATTAAAAGGGCTAGACCCAATAAGGGAAAATAAATTCATAAAACCTTTAATAGAAGTATCAAGAGAAGAAATAGAAAACTATTGTAAAGAGAACAAACTAAATCCACGAATAGATAAATCAAATAATGAAAATATTTATACAAGAAACAAAGTAAGAAATTGTGTTATTCCGTATATAAAGAAGGAATTTAATCCAAACATATTAAAAACAATAAATAGGTTATCAGAAGTAGCAACAGAAGAAAATGAATATTTAAATAGCGTAACACAAAAGACATTTGATGAAATATGCGTATCTTCAGAGAATACTGCAGTGACACATGACTACACTCACAAAAAGATAAATAATCAAATAGTTTTAGATTTAAAAAAATTCAATAATTTAGAATTAGTAATAAAAAGAAGGTTAATACTATATACTATTAATGAACTTTTAGGAACAACAGAAGGAATAGAAAAAGTAAATATAGATGATATAATCAAACTTTGCAATAATAATATAGGAAATAAATTTTTAAAACCAACGAAAAATATAAAAATTTTAGTAAAAAATAAAAAAATTTTTTTCACTTCTAACTATGACCTTCCGTAAGCAAAACGTTGATACACAAAGAATAGAAGAAAAAAACTTTGCAAAAAAGTATTGAATTAAAAATACGTATATGCTATATTGCATTATAGAAAATTAACATTATTAAACAGCAAATATTGGGATATATAGTACAGAAGACAAAATTAATCCCATTACAGTAAAGGAGAAGGTAAAATGAAGAAAAGTTTAAAAACATTAGCAATGTGGTTAATAATGGGGATAATACTTATAGTATTAATTTCATCAATACTGGATAACTCACAAACAAAAATGACTTATTCAGAATTAATGATAGAAATTGAAAGCGGAAAAGTAGAAAATATAGAAATATCAGCAGATGGAAAAAAGGCTTATGTAGTATTAAAAGCAAATCCTAAAATAGAAAAGGAAGTTAACATACCAAGTTTAGATAGCTTTATGGATAAGGTAAGTAGTCATCTAGTAGATGGAAGTCTTACATTAGAAGAAAGATCACAATCAGCAATAATTACAATGCTTAGCTTGCTTTCACCATTTGGAATACTAATTATTTTCTTTGTATTTTGGTTCTTGTTTATGGGAAATAGCCAAGGAAATGCAGGAAACAAAACAATGTCATTTGGAAAAAGTAGAGCTAGAATGATGGGAACAGGAGAAAAAACTAGAGTAACATTTGATGATGTAGCCGGAGTAGATGAAGAAAAAGAAGAATTAGAAGAAATAGTAGAATTCTTAAAATCACCTAAAAAATTCACAGATATGGGAGCTAGAATTCCAAAAGGAGTTTTATTAGTAGGTCAACCTGGTACAGGTAAAACATTACTTGCAAAAGCAGTTGCAGGTGAAGCCGGAGTTCCATTCTTTATAATAAGTGGTTCAGACTTCGTAGAAATGTTTGTTGGTGTAGGTGCATCAAGAGTAAGAGATTTATTTGACCAAGCAAAGAAAAATGCTCCATGTATTATATTTATAGATGAGATTGATGCAGTTGGACGTCAAAGAGGAGCTGGACTTGGTGGAGGACATGATGAAAGAGAACAAACATTAAACCAATTATTAGTTGAAATGGATGGATTTGGAAGCAACGAAGGAGTAATAGTTTTAGCAGCAACAAATAGACCAGACGTATTGGATAAAGCTTTATTAAGGCCAGGAAGATTTGATAGACAAATAGTAGTATCAGCACCAGATGTAAAAGCAAGAGAACAAATACTAGAAGTTCATAGCAGAAAAAAGAAAATTGCAGATGATGTTGATTTAAAAACAATAGCAAAAAATACAGCTGGATTTTCAGGTGCAGATTTAGAGAATGTGTTAAACGAAGCAGCATTACTTGCTGCAAGAAGAGATAAAAAAGAAATAACAATGGCAGAAATAGAAGATGCAATGGTAAAAGTTACAATGGGACCAGAAAAGAAGAGTAGAGTAAGAAGCGAAAAAGAAAACAAACTAGTAGCATTCCACGAAGCAGGCCATGCAGTAGTAAGCAAATTCTTACCAACACAAGATACAGTTCATCAAATATCAATAGTACCTCGTGGCATGGCAGGCGGATATACAATGTATAAACCAGATGAGGACAAAAACTTTATGTCAAAAACAGAAATGGAAGAAAACATAGTATCTTTATTAGGAGGAAGAGTTGCAGAACAATTAGTATTAAACGATATATCAACAGGAGCAAGCAACGATATAGAAAGAGCATCTAAAATCGCAAGAGATATGGTTACAAGATACGGAATGAGTGATAAAATAGGAACAATAACATTTGGTTCAGGACAAGAAGAAGTATTCTTAGGTAGAGATTTAGCACAAGCTAAAAACTTTAGTGAAGAAACAGCAGCAAAAATAGATGAAGAAGTAAAAAGAATAATAGACGAAGCATATAACAAAGCAAAAACAATATTAACTAACAACATGGATAAACTAGCAAGTGTAGCAAATGTTTTATTAGAAAAAGAAAAAATAGATGGAGACGAATTTGCTGCAATATTTGAAAATTAACATAAAAGTAAGCCCTTACGTAGAACAAACTACTGTAAGGGCTTGTTTTTTAATTGAAAATGTTGACATAACATGCAAAAAGTGGTACAATTAAAATAATCAAAAAGATTTGACATGCGCAAAAGTCAAAACAATAGAAGGTCAAATGAGTTTATTTATAAGGGAGGTTGATATTATGAGTCAAACATTAAAATCTAGAATTTCAGTAATAATATTAATAACATTATTAGTATCTTTAGTAAGCACAATGAGCTTTGCAGCAACTGATACTGAAACAAAACCAGAAGAAACAAAACAAGTTGAAGTAAAATTAAACAGAAAGGTTTATTTTGAAGGAGACACATATACATTCCATAACGGTAACAGAGTAAGAAAAACTTATGCAGAAGGAGAAAAAGGTTGTGGTATAATAAGCATTATAGTTCCAAACAAAAACAAAGGAATTTATGTATCAGGTGAAGGATGGATTTCTGAAGACCAAATAATCAACACAGATAAATACATAACATTAGAATTTGAAAAAATAGAAAACGGACTAAATGCAAAATTAAATGTTAATGGTGAATTTACAACAGTAGAAAGTAACAATAATGGAATAATTACATACAAAGATGGTATATTAGAAGCTAAAGGCGATGGTACAACAACAATAAAATTTACAACAAAAGAGGGTAAGGAAATCGAAGTATTAGCAACAGTATACGATGGTAATATTGAATTAAATGTTCCAGAAAAATCAGTTTCAACAACAGGTAAAGTAACAGCAGAAATGGTAGACAAAAAAGTAAAAGTTGTAGCTGAAGGAGATGCAAAAGCAACATTAAAAATAGAAAACGGATCAATTGGTGTAGATGCAGAAGGAAATGGTAAACTTAATACAACAGTAGAAGATAAAGAAATTCTAGATGTGGATGTTAATGCAAACGGAAGTGCAACAGCTAATAAAGATGGAATTTCAGCAGAAGGAAAGGCAACACAAACAATTACATTATTACAAAGATTAACATTAAAACTAAGTGAAAGAGCAAATGCTAGTATAGATAAAGAAAAAGTATCTGCAGGAGCAGGTGGAGATGCATCAGTAAATGACAAAGAAATAATCTCAGGAGATGCAGGAATGAAATATGAATATGGAGCAGATGATCCAACAGCAGATGTAAATGTTGATATACTAGATAAAAATGTAATTAATGTTGAAGAAAAAACAGTTCCAGTATTAAGCGCTTTAAGAGCATTATTATCAAGAATTAAATAGTATATAAATTTGATTAAGATACTGTCTCGAATTAAATTCGAGATGGTATTTTTTTTGAAAAAATATTGATTTTATTAGAATAAATGTATATACTAATAATGTTAAATACAAAGGAGAATAAAAATGAAAAAAAGAAATATAATAATTTTACTTTTTACAATAATTTTAATAGCAATAGCAACAACAGTAAATGCTGCAGATGAAGCATGTAAAATTACAATATCTGCTGATAAAACGTCAGTTAAATCAGGAGATACAGTTACAGTTAATTTACTTATGTCAGATATAAAAAAATCAACAGGAATTGCTCAATTTTTTGGAATATTAGAGTATCCTGAAGATATATTTGAGATTATATACGAAGAAGATGACGGATTAAAAGAAGATTTAGTAGGAACAGAATTTGAAAAATATAATATGTCAATATTATATACTGGAGAAAAGGATACAGATACTACAGTAAAGAACCCTTGGTATGTTTTACATGTAAAAGAAAATGAACAAAATGGTATATTTGCAAGTACTTTATCAGACCCACAAAAGACATCTCAAATAGTAGGAAGAATAAAATTTAAAGTAAAGCAAAACATAGAAGAAACACCAGCAGAAATTTTAATCAAAGACATGGAAGCCTTTGATGCAGATGCCATTTCGAGCGGAGCAACAAGTGGAGACAAGGTAACAGATGCCAATGTCATTCTTACAGTAAATGGAACATCTGGAAATGGACAACAAAATAATAATGGACAAACAAATAACAACCAACCAAACAATACAGAATCAGGGGATACTAAAAATCAAATAAAAAATACACAAGTAAAGAATATTGAAAATAGAAATAAAAATGACAATAGAGCAAACAATGATGTTCCGTACACAGGAATAGAAGATACGATACCAGTAATTTTTATATTAGCAGTAATAGCATTACTTGCATATATAAATTACAGAAGATATAAGAATATTTAAAATAAAAAAACTAGTCTTAACAGTAAGACTAGTTTTTTGTATCTATAAATTTTTTTAAAACATTAATTAATTGAATTTTTTCAGCATTTTGAACTTTTTTTGCTAAACTTTCAGGAGTTTCATCACTACAAAGTTTAATTTTAGTTTGGGAGATAATATTTCCTTCGTCATAATTATTATTTACAAAGTGAACAGTAGGACCACTAAATTCTTCTTTGGCTTCTACAACTGCTTTGTGAACATTCATACCGTACATTCCTTTACCACCAAACTTAGGCAAAAGTGAAGGATGTGTATTTATTATTGTATATTTATTTATTAATCTACTGCCGATTAATTTTAAATATCCAGCAAGGACGATTAAATCAATGCTATAATTACTTAAGACATTTTCTAATTCTATATCAATTTCATCTTTATTTTTTCCAACTATAATATAAGTAGGAATATTACTATTTTTAGCCCTTTCAATGGCAAATGCATTTGGATTATTAGAAACAACTAAATTGATTTTAGCTTTTAAATCTCCGACTATTAATACTATCAATAATAGCTTGTAAAGTAGAACCATTTCCGAGAGGCAAAAACAACTAAATTATACATAAAAACACGCCCTTTCAAAATATAATAAAATTATAACATTATATAGAGAAAAAGACAAATTGGAATTTGTTTAATTGATGTGAGAGGTGGGATTTATTACAAAGTTTGCAATATATTTTCTCAAAAATTAAAATAATAAAAACAGAAAAAAATGTCAAATTTTAAAAAACTATATACAATTTTAAAATTTCCAATTATAATAAAGCTATGTTAAAAAATAATGATGGAGGAACTTTTAATGTTTGATAATATAAAAGAAGAATGTGGGGTTTTTGGTGTTTATTCTAAAAAGCCAGAAAGACTTGCATACATTACCTGCATAGGATTATCAGGACTTCAACACAGAGGAGAAGAAAGCTGTGGAATTGCGGTAAATACAGATGGAGTTATTTCATATCACAAAGAACCAGGGCTAGTATCAGAAGTGTTTACAAACGAAGTATTGGATAATCTTCCAGAAGGAAATATGTCAATAGGACATGTTAGATATTCAACAACAGGTGCTTCAAAAAAAGAAAATGCTCAGCCAATAGTTATAAGACACAAAAAAGGAAATTTAGCAGTAGCACATAACGGAAATATTACAAATGCTATGGAGCTAAAACAAGAATTAGAGGATCAAGGAGCAATATTTACAACAACAAGTGATACAGAGGTTATTTGTCACGTTATAGTTAAAGAAAGATTAAAAGCGAAATCAACAGAAGAAGCAATTGCAAATACAATGAAAGTTTTAAAGGGGTCATATTCATTAGTAATAATGTCGCCACAAAAACTAATAGCTTGCAGAGATCCACAAGGATTTAGACCTCTATGTATGGGCAAATTAGGAGAAGACATAGTGTTTGCATCAGAAAGCTGCGCATTAGATATATGTGGTGCAGAATTTATAAGAGACGTAAAACCAGGAGAAATAATAGTAGTACAAGATGGAAATATAAAATCAATTGAATACAAAGAAAAAGCTCCCAAAGGAATGTGTATATTTGAATATATATATTTTGCAAGACCTGATTCAGTATTAGAAGGAATGGGGGTACATGAATTTAGAGAGAAAGCAGGAAGATATTTAGCAACACAAATGCCAGTTGATGCAGACATTGTAGCTGCAGTACCCGACTCTGGAATAGATGCAGCACTTGGATATTCAAAAGAATCAAAAATCCCTTATGATTTAGTATTTACAAAAAGCAAATACATAGGAAGAACATTTATACAAAACACACAAAATAAAAGAAAAAAATTAGTAGCATTAAAATTAAATCCATTAAAGAATAGTATAAAGGGAAAGAGAATAGTATTAATAGACGACTCAATTGTAAGAGGAACAACTCTTGCGGGAATAGTAAAAACTCTTAGAAAAGCAGGAGCAAAAGAGATTCATTTAAGAATTGCTTCACCAGCTTTTATAGATGTATGCTATTTTGGAACAGATATAGATAGCAAAGAAAATTTAATAGCAAATGGAAGAAACGTTGAAGAAATAAGAAAAATTATTGGAGCAGATACACTAGAATACTTAAGCATAGACAACTTAAAAGAGATAGCAAAGGGCTGTAAAATGGAGGACTTTTGTATGGGATGTTTTACAGGAAAGTACCCAATAGAAGTACCAAAAGAAATAAAAAAAGATAGGTTTGAAGAAAAAATTCAAAGCAGGAGGTAAAAGAATGGCTTGTAATTGTGGAGGAAATCAAAAAGATGAAGCAATGAATAGTATCTTAGAGAAATACACAAAGGACAAAAGTAATTTAATACAAATATTAAATGAGGTTCAAGAGCATTATGGATATATACCAAAACATGCTCAAATGGCAATTTCAGAGTATTTAGAAATCCCACTTGCAGAAATTTATGGTGTAATTACATTTTATGCAAGATTTACATTAAAACCAAAAGGAAAATACAACGTAGCAGTATGCTTAGGAACAGCATGCTTTGTAAAAGGCTCAGAAAAAGTATTAGATAAAGCAAAAGAAATCCTAAAAATAGATGTAGGAGAAACAACAGAGGATGGAGAGTTTTCACTAGAAGCAACAAGATGTATAGGAGCATGTGGACTAGCACCAGTATTTACAGTAAACGAAGAGGTTTATGGAAAAGCTACACCAGAATTAATGGAAAAGGTAATTGCAGAATACAAAAACAAATAATGTAAAGCGATTGATAAAGAATAGACTTGTAGGGGTCGCCAACATCGGCGACCCACACCTCAAAAAAATTGCTAAAAATTTATATTATAGGAGGCCAAAATGAAATCCCTACAAGAAATAAGAAAAATAAGAGAAGAAAAAAGAAAAGAACTTGATTTACGTGTTAATTTAAAAGCAAATACAAGAGAAAAACATATTTTAGTGTGTCATGGTACAGGATGTACATCTTCTAAATCACCTAAAATAATAGAGAATTTTAGAAAAATAATAGATGAAAAGGGCATAAAAAATGTAAGAGTTATACAAACCGGCTGCTTTGGGCTATGTGCAAAAGGACCAATAGTTATAATAAGACCAGAAGATACCTTTTATGCTATGGTAAAACCAGAAGATTGCGAAGAGATAATAAATACACATATTTTAGAAGGAAAAACAGTAGAGAGATTACTTTGTAAAGATATTGACAATTCAATAGTTCAAAGGTTAGATGAATTAACTTTTTACAAAAAACAAGAAAGAATTGCGCTTAAAAATTGCGGAATAATTGACCCAGAGAATATTGATGAATACATAGCTTTTGATGGTTATAAAGCACTAGAAAAAGTATTATTTGAAATGAGCCAAGATGATGTTATAAATGAAGTAACAGAGTCTGGACTTCGTGGTAGAGGCGGAGCTGGTTTCCCAACAGGTAAGAAATGGTATTTTACTAAAATAGCAGAAGGAGATCAAAAGTATGTAGTATGTAATGCGGACGAGGGAGATCCAGGTGCATTTATGGATAGGAGCATATTAGAAGGTGATCCACACTCTGTAATAGAAGCAATGATGATTGCTGGATATGCAGTTGGTGCAAATAAAGGATATATTTATGTAAGAGCAGAATATCCAATAGCTGTACATAGATTTCAAACTGCAATAAATCAAGCAAAAGAATATGGAATATTAGGTAAAAATATATTTGGAACAGACTTTAGCTTTGATTTAGAAATAAGACTTGGAGCAGGTGCGTTTGTTTGTGGAGAAGAAACAGCATTATTAGAGTCGATAGAAGGAAGAAGTGGTAGACCAAGATTAAAACCACCATTCCCAGCAAATTGTGGATTATGGCAAAAGCCAACACTAATAAATAATGTAGAAACGTATGCAAATATAACAAAAATAATTTTAAATGGTGCAAAATGGTATAGCTCAATAGGAACAGAAAAATCAAAAGGAACAAAAGTATTTGCACTAGGCGGAAATGTTGTAAACGTAGGCCTTGTAGAAGTGCCAATGGGAACAACTTTAAGAGAAATAGTATTCGATATAGGTGGAGGAATTCCTGGAGGACATGAATTTAAAGCAGCACAAACAGGAGGACCATCAGGTGGATGTATACCAGCAGAGCACTTAGATACACCAATAGATTATGAATCATTATCGCAAATAGGTTCAATGATGGGATCTGGCGGACTAATTGTAATGGATGATACAAAATGTATGGTAAATCTTGCAAAGTTTTATTTAGGATTTACAGTAGATGAATCATGCGGAAAATGTACACCATGTAGAATTGGAACTAAAAGAATGCTAGAAATTCTAGAAAGAATTACAGAAGGAAACGGAGAAACAGAAGATTTAGAAAAATTAGAAAGACTTGCAAAAACAATACAAAAAGCTTCTGTATGTGGACTTGGTCAAACAGCACCAAACCCAGTACTTAGCACAATGAAATATTTTAGAGATGAATATATTGCACATATAAGAGATAAAAAATGTCCTGCAAAAGAATGTAAAGCATTAAGAGCAATAGAAATTGACCCAGAAAAATGTAGGGGTTGTGGAATTTGTAAAAAGAATTGCCCAGTAAATGCAATAACAGGAGAAGTAAAACAACCACACAAAATAGATGAGGATGTTTGTATTAAATGTGGTACATGTATTAGTAAATGCCCATTTAAAGCCATATCTAAGTAAATAAAAACTTCGTCTTGCGGTGTTAAATTCTAAAAAAAACTTTAAAATGAATATTAAAAAAATCTTTGAAAGGAGATAAATAAAATGGCTGAAATGATTAACCTAAAAATAGATGGAATAGATGTAGAAGTGCCAAAAGGTACAACAATACTTCAAGCAGCTAAAAAAGCAAATATAGATATTCCAACATTGTGCTATTTAAAAGAAATAAATGAAATAGGAGATTGCAGAATTTGCATAGTAGAAGTTGAAGGAAGAAGAGGATTTGCAACATCTTGTATTCAAAAAGCAGAAGAGGGAATGGTAGTACATACGCATTCAAAGCAAATTATGGAAGCAAGAAAAGTAATACTAGATTTAATACTATCTAATCATCAAAGAGACTGCTTAACATGCACAAGGAACGGAAGTTGTGAGTTACAAACACTAGCAATGAAATTTAATGTAATGAATGTTGAATATGAAGGGGAAAAATCAGTTCACAAAATAGATGACTTATCACCTTCAATAGTAAGAGATTTTAATAAATGTATACTTTGTAGAAGATGTATATCAACATGTAAAAAAGTTCAAAAAATAGGAGCAATAGACTGTGTAAATAGAGGATTTAATTCTTGTGTATCAACAGTTGGAGACCATAGTTTAAATGATGTTAACTGTACATTTTGTGGACAATGTATTACAGCATGCCCAGTTGGAGCACTTCGCGAAAAAGATAGCACAGATTTAGTATGGGAAAAGCTAAAAGATGAAGATACATTTGTTGTAGTACAAACAGCACCTGCAGTTAGAGCAGCACTTGGGGAAGAATTTGGAATGAAAATTGGAACAAATGTAACAGGAAAAATGGTAACATCACTTAAAAAATTAGGATTTAATAAAGTATTTGATACAAACACTGGTGCAGATTTAACAATAATGGAAGAAGCAAACGAATTTATCCAAAGATTTACACAAGGGGGAACTTTACCAATGATTACCTCTTGTAGCCCTGGTTGGGTAAAATACATAGAAATGAATTATCCAGAATTACTTCCACATTTATCAAGTTGCAAATCACCACATGAAATGTTTGGAGCGATATTAAAATCATATTATGCTTCAAAAGCTGGAATAGATCCAAAGAAAATGTTTGTTGTATCTGTAATGCCATGTATAGCTAAAAAGTTTGAGAGACAAAGAGAAGAAATGAAAAACGAAGAATTGGATAATGTAGATGCAGTACTTACAACACGTGAACTTGCAAGAATGATAAAACAAGCAAATATAGATTTTGTGGAATTAGAAGATAGCGAATTTGATGACCCAATGGGAGAAGCAACAGGTGCTGGAGCTATATTTGGAACAACAGGTGGAGTTATGGAAGCAGCACTTCGTACAGCTTATGAAACAATAACAGGTAAAGAACTAAAAAAATTAGATTTTGAAGCAGTAAGAGGAGAAGAAGGAATAAAAAAAGCAACAGTAAAAATTGGAGATAACGAAGTAAAAGTTGCAGTAGCAAATGGTTTAGCAAATGCACAAAAAATAATGGAAGAAATAAAATCAGGAAAAGCAGAATATCAATTTGTAGAAATAATGGCTTGCCCAGGAGGATGCGTAATGGGTGGAGGACAGCCAATTAAAACATCAAAACAAAGAAGCGAATATGATATAAGAAAATTAAGAGCAGAGTGCTTATATGATATTGATGAAAAAAGCACCATAAGAAAATCACACGAAAATCCAATAATTAAAAAACTATATAAGGAATTTCTAGAAGAACCAGGAAGCCACAAAGCACACGAGCTATTACATACAACATATCATAAAAGGAATAAGTATAATATATGATGTATAAATAATTAAAATCACAAAAAAACTGTCAAAAAAACAATTGACAGTTTTTCCCTTTAAGTATATAATTAGCACAATAAATGCATAAATTAAATATGCAAAAGAAGGAGCGTGGTATTATGACATATGTAGAAGAAAACACAAAAAAACTAGAAGAATTAAAAAAATTACCATACGAAGAATTACATAGGATGGAAAAAGAAATATTAAATAACCCAAATTCAACAAGAGCAGATATAGTAAATATATGTTTTGCTTGTGGCGAAAAAGGAATAGAGTTAGGCTTAACTTGTACAATAGACGATATAGAAAGAGAATTTAATATTGGCAAGTATAAAATTAAGACTAGATGCTAAAGAGGATTTAAAACAAATACAAGAATATATATCAAGAGATTCTATATACTATGCTAATAAAACAATACAAGGAATAACAGAAAAAATAAAATATTTATCAATGTTTCCATATATGGGAAGAAAAATACCAGAATTTAATAATGTAAATTTTAGAGAGCTAATATATAAATCGTATAGAATCTTTTACAAAGTTAATTCTAATGTTTATGTCTTGAAAATTTTTCATCATTCTAGAGATTTTTTAAATTCAGTAAATATCATTAATAATTAATTTCCAAAACTAATAAATAACCAAAAAATAATTTATGCATTTATTTAATTAATTTAAAATATAATTTATATTATGATTAAAGTGTTTAAAATAAGAACAATATTAAAAATATTAATTCTAGTAACTGCTATAGTTATAAGTATATTAATAATAAAAAACAAAGTAGAAAATGAAAAAGCTGTTGCAACATCATCTAATAATAGGCAAAAATATAAAATACTAGTTGATGTAGAAGACTCAAAACTATATTTGTTTGAAAATGACGAATTAAAAAAAGAATATAAATGCTCAGGCGGGAAATGGTCTACGCCTTCACCAATAGGAACATGGACTGTAACATCAAAAGCAAAATGGGGAGAAGGATTTGGGCGGCAGTTGGCTTGGACTTAATGTGCCATGGGGAAAATTCGGAATACATGGAACGCTAGATCCACATTCAGTAGGATGGGCGAGCTCACATGGATGTATAAGAATGAATAATAGTGAAGTTGCAGAATTATATAAAATAGTACCTGTTGGAACAAAAGTTACAATTGTAGACGGAGTATATGGACCATTTGGCAAAGGCTTTAGAGATTTGAAATCTGGAATGTATGGGGCAGATGTAATGGAAATTCAGAAAAAATTAAAAGAATTAGGCTTTTTTGCTCGGAAACCCTAATGGAAAATTTGGAGCAGAAACGGAAAAAGCTATACAAAAATATTGCAAAGGAAACAAATTGTATCCAAGAAAAATAATAGATGTAGAATTACAAAAACAGATGGGGTTTGAATTAATTGATTAAAACAAAAAAATATTTTACAAATTGTTGACAATCCACATTTATGTGTGATATTATTATATGGCACATATTTTGTAAATAAAAATATGTAGCTCTTATACATTAAGGGTGATTAAAATAAGCAATAAAAGTAGTATAATTAGATAATTAAAAAAAGTGTAGGGACGTAAGAGTTACAGACGTCCATAGAGTTAAAAAATAATAAAACCTCCTACACTTTTTTGTATTGCTCAAAAATTAAGTAAAGAGGAATTAAACATTTAGTCAATGTAATAAAAATCAAAATCGATTTAGGGCAGTAAGGTTTTGAGGACTATAATATACTAATGTTTAAGAGGGACTTTATTTAATAAAAGTTAGAATTTTATTTCTATATAAATATATCTGCTCAAATAATAATTATGAAGTGCGAAGTGCAAAAAGCACACTTTCCACATCAAAAAAGGGAGTTGATTTATTTGCTAACAGACTTAAATTATGAAAAGACAACAAGAAAAACATTTGCAAGAATTGGCGATTTTATAGAAATGCCAAATCTTATTGAAGTTCAAAAAGATTCTTACGACTGGTTTGTAAAAGAAGGATTAGGAGAAGTATTAAAAGATATTTCACCAATCGTTGATTACTCTGGAAATTTAGTTCTTGAATTTTTCGATTATTACATGGAAGAAAAAACAAAATATTCATTAGAAGAAGCAAAAGAGAGAGATGCAACTTACTCTACAAGATTACATGTAAAAGTAAGGCTTATTAATCGTGAAACAGGAGAAATAAAAGAACAAGAAATTTACTTAGGTGATTTCCCATTAATGACAGACAGTGGTACTTTCGTAATAAATGGTGCAGAAAGAGTTGTAGTAAGCCAATTAGTACGTTCACCAGGATGTTATTATGAATCAGATTACGATAAAGCTGGTAAAAAATTGTACAAGTCTACGGTTATGCCAATTAGAGGAGCATGGCTAGAATATGAAACAGACAGTAACGATATATTCTATGTAAGAATAGATAGAACAAGAAAATTGCCTGTAACAGTTCTTCTAAGAGCAATTGGATTAGTTACAGATGACCAAATTGTTGAACTATTTGGAGAAGATGAAAAAATACTTGCTACTATAGCAAAAGACACAGTAAAAACAAGTGAAGAAGCAATAGTAGAAATATACAAAAAATTAAGACCAGGAGAACTTCCAACAGTAGATGCAGCAAGAAACTTATTTAACAATTTATTCTTTGATCCAAGAAGATATGATTTAGCAAAAGTAGGAAGATATAAATTTAATAAAAAATTAAATTTAGCATCAAGAATTGCTGGACAAGTAGCATTTAACGACATAATGAATAACGAAACAGGAGAAATATTAGTAGAAAAAGATAGTGTTATTTCAAAAGAAGCAGCAAAAGAAATTCAAAATTCAGGAATAAACATTGTTGATGTAAAAGTAAATGACAAAAAAGTAAGAATAATAGGAAATGGAACAGTAGATATCCATTCATACATAGACACAGAAAAACTAGGAATAAAAATTAAAGAACTAGTAAATTACGAAGTGTTAAAAAATATTTTAGACAACACAGAAGAAAAAGACTTAAAGAAAGTAATAGAAGAAAGAGAAGAAGAATTAGTACCAAAACATATTGTAACAGAAGACATGATTTCATCAATAAACTACTTATTAAACTTACAATATGATTTAGGAAAAGTTGATGATATAGATCACTTAGGAAATAGACGTATAAGATGTGTTGGTGAATTACTACAAAACCAATTCAGAATTGGTCTTACAAGACTAGAAAGAGTCGTTCGTGAAAGAATGACGATACAAG
>OLHG01000049.1_pt1 | contig 86760 bp, 73 predicted proteins | sample 1605971 | NCBI WGS metagenome assembly OLHG01 (sample SAMN03283289) | human gut metagenome | biome: human-associated habitat; material: feces | host: Homo sapiens | place: Peru | collected 2012 | reverse complement strand
TACTTCATCCTTTTCTTTCCTATTTGACGCTCGTCAAATATTTGTCTTATAATATGTATGCTTACCAAGGCTCATGAAACAAATATTTTGCGTTTTTACAGAGAGGAAACAATCTAAAATGAAAAAACTATTAGATTATTTTACAATAAATGGCGAAGTCGGAGGCAATCAGGACTGGTTCCGTGATCTGGCAATGCATATGGGCGGCTGTGCCGCTGCAACGGCATGTGATTGCTGTATATACTTTGCCAAGTATAAGAATAAGAATAATCTTTACCCTTTTGATATTAATCATCTGAATAAAGAAGACTACATTCAATTTGCTATGAAAATGAAACCATATCTCCGTCCCCGAATGAGTGGCATAAACAAACTCTGGATATACACAGAAGGACTCGAAAAATACCTGGAAGACATCGGCGAAAATGTAAGATTTGAAGAATTTTCCGGAGAACATACTGCAAAAGAGGCTGCTGTGTTCATCAAAAATAGGATTGACTCCGGCACTCCTGTTCCATATCTAATGCTCCGACATAAGGATAAAAAGTTCACAGATTTTGTCTGGCATTGGTTTTTATGTATCGGTTATGAAAAGACAGACAATGATTTTCTTATTACAGTAGCAACTTATGGGGAAGCAACAACATTTTCTCTAAAGGAACTGTGGAATACAGGGTATGAAGAAAAAGGTGGACTGATTGGAATAAATTTATAATATTTGTTCAGATATTTTTAGTAAAAAACCGCCATTACACACGTAATGACGGTTCTAGATCTTTTCGAATTCGTTACTTCCAATTTTTATCCCACAATTGGTGTAAAAGTGGTGTAAAATTGGATACACCTATTCGCAAACGCCCTATTTATAAGGCTTAGTCCTGAACGTAAGGCATAAGAGAAATGTGTCTAGCTCTCTTGATAGCTACTGTAAGAGCTCTCTGGTGCTTAGCACAGTTTCCTGTAATTCTTCTAGGAAGAATTTTTCCTCTTTCAGAAACATATTTCTTTAATTTTGCAACGTCCTTGTAATCGATCTCGTTGTTCTCTTTACCACAGAACACGCAAACTTTTTTTCTTCTACGAGCTGGGCCTCTTCTTTTGAATCCACCCTCTGGTCTGCTTCCTTTTTCGTAAGCCATGATGGTTATCTCCTTTCCGACTTAGTTAAACGGTAACTCCTCATCGATACCATCCGGGATATTCATGAAGCCATCACCTGCATCTGCGCTAGGTGCCGGACTCGGTGCAGACTGACGCTGGAAACTTGCTCTGTTAGCTTCGGCCTCGGCTCTGCTCTCTGCAAACTCCTGCTCTTCCACGATCACTTCTGTTGTGTATACTTTCACACCATCTTTGTTCGTGTAGCTTCCTGTCTGGATACGTCCGGAAATAGAGACACGCATTCCCTGGTGGAAATACTTCTCAGCAAACTCTGCGGAACGTCCGAATATAACACACGGAATAAAATCCGCTGTCGGCTCGCCGTCTCTTCTGAATCTGCGATCTACAGCAAGTGTATATCTTGCAACCGCTGTAGCATTGTCTCCCTGTGAATATCTCACTTCTGGGTCTCTTGTTAACCGTCCTACTAAAACTACTTTATTCATATATACCTCTTTCCGCTTATGCTTCCTGTTTCACGCATAAATATCTGAGTACATTGTCCATAATGCGGATACGCTGCTCTACTTCAGCTGGAACTGTACTTTCAGCCTCGAAGTGGATGAAGTAATAAAATCCTTCTTTCATTTTCTGGATCTCGTAAGCGAATCTTCTCTTGCCCCACTCATCAACGTCTGTTACATTACCGCCGAAACGAGTGATCATTGCTTTCACTTTCTCGATTACTTCTGCTCTTGCTTCGTCTTCGAGTTTTGCGCTTACAACAACAGCTAATTCATACTTATTCATCTTATTTTACCTCCTTATGGTCTCTTGGCCCCCGGTTCCTCCCGGGAACAAGGAAATTGAATGACTGACTGGAATTGTTCCATCAGCATGTCACAGTTTCTTATAATACCATAAAGAATATGTTGTTTCAAGCTTTTTTTGTAATTTGTCTTGTATTTTTTTCTACTAATTTTCTTGGCACCATGATCTGGTGCCCGCAGCCCATACATTTGAGACGGAAATCCGCTCCGACCCGGAGAATCTCCCACTCCTGACTTCCGCATGGATGCGGTTTCTTCATCTTGATAATGTCGCCTACATCAAATCTGTCTGCCATTCTAATTTTCTCCTCCGTCTGTCGCCGTCAATACTCCCTGCAAAAGGAATCTCTCATCTTCTCTTACATTGGTACAAGTTGAAAGACTGACAATCTGAGACTGCGCATTCACTTCTGTTCCTGTGTCATATGCAGAATCTTCTTTACACATTTTCAAATAACTCTCAAACGCTTCGTCTGTTGCATAAGTCAGATTATACTGATCTGCAGTATCCTTCACAACAGCTGCTGAAAACACGGTATAAGTCCTTGTTTTTCCATCCGGTGTATAAATATAGAAATTTGGATGTTCTTTATAGAAGGATTCTTTTTCATACTCTTTCAGCTGCGAAAACATTTCTCCGCCAACTTTCAGGTTGTGTCCATAAATCATTGTATTTTTATCTGAAAAATCACTCGTATTTCTCATATCCATAAAAATCGCACCCAGTTTATTATCATTTGCAGAAAACGTCTTTGTCAGATACTCTTTGTTATCTGCACTTTTTACAACCGGATAACTGATGATGGATGGTTCATCAAACCGGATCCAGGCTACCGTATCTGGATTCTCCTGCAAAAGCACATCAAAATCTACTTTAAATGTATCTCCCGAATCACCCGGATCATCTGTTTTCTCCTGTACGGTGATTGCTTTATCTTTAAGCTTATCATACTCTTTTCCACCGGAATAATATGGCACCATTGTGCGTACCAGCTGATAAAGCGAAAAGGCGAAAACACAGATTGCCACAACCAGGATCACCATTGTTACTTTGTCAAATAAGCCGCCTTTTTTCTTTTGCCTGCTTCGTTTCTGCCGCTTTTCTAATCTGCGGCGCACCGGCTTCTTTCTATCTCTTCCCATTCTTCTTCCCTTCTCCAGCTGCTAGAAACCAAGATTCTCATCTACAAGAATAATTTTGAAACGACCTTTCTGACGGCTGAATCTTGTTACCAGAATCTGACAGCAGATACATTCCGGGCTCTTACAGTCAAAACAGCTTCCAGCCTTGGAACATGGTGTATCAATTCCAAAACGCTGTGCGTTTACCGGAGCAGCTTCATTTCTTGCTCTGCTCATTGCATCTTCCTGTGTCTTTACAACTTTGTTCATACCAACAATCAGAAGTACATTCTTTGGTCCAAATGCATATGCTGCCACACGGTTTGCATTTCCGTCAATATTAATGAAGACACCGTCCTCACTCATCGCATTCACACTTCCGAGGAACCAGTCGCAGGAAAATGCTGCTCTCGCGATTTCCTGTTTCTCTTCCTGTGTAGATGCTTTATCTCTGTCACAGAAATTATAATTTCCGGAACAGATTGCATCAATCAGTCCACACTCATGAACAGAAGAGGAACCTCCCATATTGATCGTGCTTCCTTCCGGAATCCACTCCAGTGCTTTCTTTACTGCTTCTTCCTTCGTCTCAGCATAATAAGCATCCATATTTCTGGATTCAAGTGCCTTCACCACACGTTCTCCGAGTACTTTGTTTCTTTTCTGTCTTACATCCATCTTAATTGCCTCGCTTTCATTTTGTGTTATCAACATACATTTTCATTTTTTGAAAAGTTATTCACAAGTTGAATTGATTTTCCCCTGCTTTTTCAACAGTTCATGGATGGTATATGCCACCCCAAAGTCTTCATTTGACTTTGTAATATACTTTGAAACCCGCTTCACTTCCTCATCTGCATTTTCCATCGCAACAGTTGCGCCAAAATCCATCGACAGCATAGAATAATCGTTCAGGCTGTCACCAAATACCATCACTTCATCTTTCGTATAACCCAAAGATTCAATATACTCCTGAATCGCAGGTCCTTTCTCAGCTCCCTTTGCTGTGATTTCCAGATTATTATAGAAGGAAGAGGCTACTGCGAGTTCTGGATTCTGTATCAGTCTACGCTTGATCTTATCAAGCATCTCCAGATCTCCTGTGAAAAGAAAAATTTTGTGAACTTTAATTTCCTGTTTCTTCAATTCTTCTACAGAATCAATCTGTCTTGCGCTTGCTTTCACCCGCTTATACAGTTCTGACTGTTCAATCTTATCCCGACATTCTGACAGATGGAATAATTGAATCTGACGGACAATACTCTCTTCCACTTCCTCCGGTGTTCCCACACGATACTCATAAGGTCCGGCGCAATACAATACCGAGATTGGATATTCCTCCAAAACCTTTGCCACCTCACTGCAGACCTCGTAAGTAAATCCCACGCTTTTGAGAATTTCTCCCTGTGGATTGCGTATCTCTGCCCCTGATCCTACAATAAAATCACAGCCAAGATCCAGACCTTTTAATTCTTCCATGGCTCCATTGTAGCTTCTTCCGGTTGCTATCATAAAGCGGATTCCCGCCGCCTGTGCTTCACGGATCGCTTCTACTGTCTCCGGTGCTACTTTATGGTTGTCTCCAAGTAGTGTTCCATCCATATCACTTGCTATTACTTTGATCATAATCCGCTTTCTCCTGTTAAAACTTTCTTGTCTTATAAATATATTTTTTTGCCTTTTCCTATGAGTATAACTGTTTTTGTGAAGCTGTGCAAGACACGTCTAAAATGCGTAGCCTTTTGGAGGTTGGCTCTGAACAGTTATCCTTTCAAAACCTTTACAGCTTTCACGATCTCTTCTTCCGAAGTCTGCCATAGCGCATAATCCCCACGTTCCGACAGACCAAGTCCGATTCCTTCTTTTCTATATTTCATCATACTGTCCACTACGATCTTTCCGGACATATGATAAGAAGTAATTCCTGTATACGGAAGTAATTTTTCTATTGATTCTGCACCAATTCCACTCGCAGCAAGAATCTCAATCCTTCCTGCACTTTTCTCCTGAAGTGCTTTCAGCATCTCTTTTCCTTCCCACGCAGTTTCTTTCTGCCCACTTGTCAAAATCGTATCGAACCCAAGGTCAATCGCTTCTTCGAGTGCTTTCATCGGATCTATGCAGACATCAAATGCACGGTGAAGAGCTTTCTCTTTATCTCCTGCTACTTTGATAAGTTCTGCCATATGCCCTGTATCCAGTGTTCCATCCGGATTGAGCATTCCGATCACAACTCCGTCAGCCCCCATCTCACAATACATCTGGACTTCCTCTTTCAACTGTTCAAATTCATATTGATTATAGCAATAATCTCCATATCTCGGACGAAGAAGAACTCTCGTCTTGATGTCTGTATATCTCTTGACAAGGTCAAATAATGCTTTTCCCGGAGTAAGTCCTCCAATCACAAGGTTACTGCAAAGCTCGATTCGATCTGCGCCACCTTTCTGCGCATTGATCGCTGACTGTACACAATCTGTGCATGCTTCTAATATTGTTGTTTTCATATGTTCTGTTTTCCTTCTATGTTAAAGCTCTACATATCAGAAGAAGCTGCCGTTGGCAGCTTCTTCATGGTTCTTATCGTTTACTAAGAAGTCTCTCTGGACACAAACTGCTATAAGCTTTAAGTATGTCAGTTGATGACCTCTTGCAGGCATTTTACAGGTACTTTGCTGCCTCTTCATCACAGATCACTGTTACATGTGGATGGAACTGTAAGATACTTCCAGGTACCTTTGGTGTAACCGGTCCGTTTACTACTTCTTTCAGGATCTCTGCTTTATTCTCTCCATTTACAAGAAGTACGATCTTCTTTGCACGCATGATTGTTCCGATTCCCATAGAAACAGCTTTTCTCGGCACATCTTCTTTCTTCTCAAAGAAACGTTTATTCGCTTCAATTGTGCTGTCTGTCAGATCGATCTCACCTGTTACTTTTGTAAACTCATCTGCCGGCTCGTTGAATCCGATATGTCCATTGCATCCAAGTCCAAGCAGCTGGATTTCTACCTGTCCTGTCTTTGCCATCAGTTCTTCGTAAGCTTTTCCTGCCTCTCCAGCTTCAAATCCAACCCCATCCGGTACATGTACATTCTCTTTGTTGATATTTACATGATTGAAAAGATTGTCATTCATGAAATAATGATAGCTCTGATCATGCTCCGGTGCCAGTCCAATATACTCGTCAAGATTGAATGTAGTAACCTGAGAGAAATCAAGATCTCCAGCCTCATACATTTTAACAAGCTCTTTGTACAGACCAACCGGTGTAGATCCTGTTGCCATACCAAGGATTGTTTTCGGATTCTCCATAATCTCTGCTGCAAACAGTGTTGCTGCTGCCTTGCTCATCTCTTCATAATTCTTCTTTACAATTACTTCCATTTTAATACCCTCTCATTTCATTATATTTATATCGAGTGCTTTGGTTATGCGAGTTTACCATAGCTGATTGTCTGTACTAAATCAAAGTCCTCATTTAATACGACCATGTCTGCATCTTTTCCTGCTGCAATAGCCCCCTTAGAATCAAGTCCGAACTCTTTCGCCTGATTTCCAGAGGTCATCTTTACTGCATCTTCAACTGTAGCACCTGTAAATTCCATAACATTTTTAAATGCCTGAATGTATGTAAGGATACTTCCTGCGATCGTTCCGTCTTCCAGTTTTGCCATACCATCTTTCACGATTACGACCTGTCCGCCCAGCTCGCTCTTTCCTTCCGGCATTCCTTTCGCACGCATGGAATCTGTGATCAGCTCGATTCCATCATACCCTCTTACTTTGCATGCGAGTTTCACCATATCCGGTATGATATGCTTTCCATCACAGATTAGCTCTGCGTGTACCCCTTCTGCCAGCATACCATATCCTGTCACACCAGGCTCTCTGTGATTCAGTCCTCTCTGCGCATTGTAAAGATGAGTCACATGTGTTGCTCCGCTTGCATTCAATTCCCCGTATAATGCATTCGAATGTCCTGCGCTTAAGACAACTCCATTTTCCTTGCACCATGTCTCAAATGACGGATCAGCCTCTTCCGGCGCATAAGTAACAATACGCAGGAGACCGCCGCTGATCTCACTCCATTTTGCCAGTGTTTTTTCATCCGGCTTCTTAATATAAGAAGGATCTTGTGCTCCCTTAAACACAGTTGAGATAAATGGTCCCTCTACGTGGATTCCTTTGATCACCGGGTTCTTCTGTGCCGCATCATGAATATTCTGCATTGCTTTCTCGATGTTCTCATAGGTCTGAGTCATAGTTGTACAGAAATAAGTTGTGATTCCCTCCTGCTTTGTCATCTGCTTAACCATCTCATCAATCTCATCCGGTGTAGCATCCATGTTATCTTTTCCATAACCGCCATGACTATGAATGTCAATAAATCCAGGAACAACCATTGTTCCTGCACAGCTCACCTCAAGATCCCCTTCTTTCGGCTCGAACCCCGCCATATCACCGACTTCTTCAATCTTCTCATCAAAGCGGATATAGCCATTTTCGATTACACCGTCCCCAGTATAAATCTTCTTCTCCTTGATCAGTTTCATGTTGTTCTACCTCGTTTTCTACTTTTTAGAATACTGGTATCTGTGAAGATACTGAACAGATACGGATATATTACTGTTCGCAATTACCTGCGAGCAGCAATAGAACTCTTACTTTTCTATTATCTCACAATACAAGGTGAGATTCCATCAATATTTCATAATTTATGAAAAAATCTCTGTCCGTTTCTACTAACCGCAGAACTATAAGAAACACCTGAAACAATAGTAGTTTCCCCCAAACTATTGACAATATCTGCCTAATTGCGGTAAATTAAATGTTATTGTGGGTTAAAAATGCCTTCAATTATGATTTTGATACCTATGGATTGTACAAATGCTATGCCTTCTTACAATCCTGCCCGATATCATCATATAAAATAATATAAGGAAAGGATAAAAGAATATGAATTGGGAAATCATTACTTTTATTGCGTATTTCGTCATTTTGCTTGGCGTAGCGTTAGTATTTTACTTTAACGGTACCAATAAGAACTCCGAGGACTTCTTCCTTGGTGGAAGATCTATGGGACCATGGGTAACAGCACTGTCCGCACAGGCGTCCGATATGTCTGCGTGGCTGCTAATGGGACTTCCGGGATCGATCTTAGCTTTCGGTTTCGGACAGATGTGGATCGGTATCGGTCTTGTATTAGGAACAGCTGCTAACTGGATTCTGTGCGCAAAACGTCTGCGTACATTCTCTAAAGCTGCAGATGATGCAATCACATTACCACAGTATCTGACAAATCGTTTTGCAACAGACTCCAGATCGCTGCAGTTGACATGTGCACTGATCTTCCTGTTTGCTTATACAATTTATGTAGCATCTGCACTGGTAGCCGGTACTTCTGTATTCACAACACTGTTCCCGACAGTTTCTCCTAAGATTGCTATGTTCGCATTCTTGCTGATCATTGTTGCCTACACATTCTTTGGTGGCTTTGCTGCAGTTTGCTGGACAGACTTTTTCCAGGGATTACTGATGATGCTTGCACTGATGCTTGTACCTCTTGTAGTCTGCATCGGTCACAGTGATCTGTTGGATCCTACTGCTCTTACTACAGTATATGAGTATACTGATGCTGCTACAGGCGCTGTAACACAGTGTGCTTTCGGAGGCGGTATCTTTGATGCCAGCTGGCAGGATATCGTCAGCGGACTTGGCTGGGGATTAGGATACTTCGGTATGCCACATATCCTGGTGCGTTTTATGTCTATCGAGAAACCATCCATGATCAAGAAATCTTCTATCGTAGCAATTGTATGGGTAATCATCTCACTGTTCTCTGCTGTCCTGATTGCTTACTTAGGCAGAATGGTTATGGGCGCTGAACTGCTCACTCAGGGAAATCAGAAACTTGTATTCATTGCTATGGCGCGAAGATTCTTCCCGGCAGGCATCTGTGGACTTCTGCTTGCAGCGATTATCGCCGCTTCGATCTCCACTGCAGATTCCCAGCTGTTGGTAGCATCCAGCTCCTTCACGGCAGATCTGTACAAGCCTTTCTTCAGAAAAAATGCTTCTGAAAAAGAGACGCTGATGGTTGGACGTATCCTCGTACTGATCCTCTCCCTGATTGCTTTTGGTATCGCAAACTCCAAGGGAAGCGGTGCTCAGGCTATCATGGATATGGTTGAAAATGCATGGGGCGCTTTCGGTGCTTCCTTTGGACCTACAATCCTGCTGTCTCTGTTCTGGAAACGCTTTAACTACCAGGGCGCTGTAGCAGGTGTAATCTCCGGATTCGTTGTAGATCTCGGATGGCTGCTCACAGGAATGACAGATGCCACAGGTATCTTCGAGATTGTCCCTGGATTCTTTGCAAGTCTTCTGATTGCTGTTATTGTAGCAAGGCTTACTGCTGAACCAAATAAAAAAGCTGTTGAAATCTTCGATCAGGGAATCAAAGCGGAAACTGAATAAACTATGAGAAACACGCTCCGCGAGTTTCTCAAGTTATCGCGGCAGTCGCCAAGCTCTCGTGCAAGCACGGACTTTGGCTCGTTGCCCGCGTAAATTTAAAACAGATCTTATGAATGTCTTTAAATTCATAAGATCTGTCAATCATCTTATCGTTGATATACCAACGTATCGTCTAATACCTCTCTACTTTCCGATCAGACTATATGATATTTACTTTCGCATGCTATTTTTTAAAAAATATGCAAGTATTTTCACTTTTGTATTTCCTCTTTTCATTTTTCAACATTTACAGACTTTTCATTTTCTGAATCATCTTTACAATATCAACACCATATCCATCTGCTGCTGCCCATCCTTTATTCTCTGGGTTATTTGGAATCCCCAGCCATTCTACATAGATTGAACATCCGCGTTCTACGTATTTAAAACGATTATCTACACAAGTCTGATTTAAATCCTTCGTTGATCCGTACGCTTTCAGATGTTGGATTTGGGCGCGCACACCTTCTCTTACATCTTTAAATGATTCGCCTGTAACACCATTTCCGGTTGCACCCATTCCCGCAAAATTATACTGTTCTGCTTTAACATCACCCTTGAACTGAAGCCAGCCTGTTTCTTTCATTGCCTGTGCAAAAGCAACCTCCGCTTTAATACCTTCTTTTTCTGCTTCCTCATAATAGATCTGACAGAACTCCTCTAGCGTAGAAGCTCCTCCCTTTTTCATAATATCCGTTGGATAAGAGTATTTACTCTGTCTAAAATAATCTGTCATCTGTTTCACTGAAACAGATGTTGTTCCTTCTATCAGATATGTTCCTTCCACAACTTTACTTTCGATATTCCCCTCATCCTTCTTTGTCGAAGTGTTCCCTCCATTATTAATGGTACCATTATTGTCTGTTATATCTGTATGTTTTTTTGAAGCATCGTAAACACCATTATCGTCAAAATAATACCAAGCACCTTCTATCTGCTTCCAACCTGTCTGCATAATTCCACTTGATTGATCGAAATAATATTTCTTATCATCGATTACATACCAGCCTGTTTTCATGGAGCCATCATTTCGATCTCCGAGATAATACCAGACATCTCCCAGTTTCTGCCAGCCTGTTCTCATATAACCATCATCTGTTCCACCAAGATAGTACCAGCTATTATCTATTTTTTTCCAATCGGTCTGCATTCTTCCATCTTCTGACCCGCCTAAATAATACCAGTTTTCATTCGGTTTGTACCAACCCGTTTTCATGGAGCCATCTCCAGCTTTTCCGAAATTATACCAAAAGCCATTAATATACTTCCAATCGGTTTTCATTGCTCCATCATTGGCATCTCCAAGATAATACCAGGATCCTTTTATTTTCTGCCAATCTGTTCTCATATAACCGTCTGAATCAAAATAATACCAGTTTCCATTAATTAAAGCCCACTGATTCTTTAAATAACCTGATCCTGATTGATACCACCAACCTTTTGAATCTTTCTGCCAACCTTCTTTTTCAAGACCAAAGTATTTCGCGATTCCTGTTGCATCTGCAACTCCAAGTTTCTTCAATCCTGTTTCATTATTCAAATAATTATTCACATCTGAACTATTTGTTACAAATGCATGTTCGACAATAATTCCAGGTATTCCATGTTCTTTTGCTGAAATCTGAACTGTAAAATAATCAGAAATCGATCCATCCTCATAGGTTTCCCCTATCGTTGTATTTTTGCTGTAAATTGCTCTTCTTTCCAATCCAATCCCTACAAGTTCATCCTCTATTAATTCTGCAAGTCTCTTACCGTCTGCACCTACTTGTGGTTTCCAACTCGAATTCGGATAAATCACCTCTGCACCTTTCGCTGAAGATGATTTAGAAGAATTTAAATGAATACTGACATAAATACTTGCTCCTGCCTTCACTGCATCAGCAACTCTCTGCTCAATATCTTTTGCAGAGCTTCCTCCCGGATGAGGACACGCTGCACTCGTCCGGGTCATGTAAACAGATACTCCTGCATATTTTTCCAATTCCGCCTTACAATACTGTGCAATCTTTAATGTAAGAACCTCTTCCCGGACTCCATTTGCTGAAGCGCCTGCATGTGATGAATCATGTCCTGGATCTAGTGCAACTACAAGATTCGTATTCCGTGTTTGTACTCCATCATCACACATCATAGCTGGTATTTCTGCTGTTGCCTGATTGATTGCTTCTTCCAGACTTTCCTTTTCTGTCACATTTCCCGCTTCATCGATATTATACGCTGCAATATCAGTCGACATCCCTTCATCATCCACTAGTGACAGTTGCTCGATTCCTTCGTATTCTTCATCCACACCAAATACTGTTTCTGCACCTAACTCTGCAAGTGAATAGGTATATGTCACCCCTTGAATTGCAAGATTAAGTTCAGTTATTTGATAGATTCCTTTCTCTTGTTCCGTATAGGCCCGTTCAAACAAATAAATTGTATCCGTCTCTTCTGATGCATACCATATTTCTTCACCTTCTGGTCCACTTACTACAGCTGACATCTCAGTAATATTTTCTGTACCATCTCCCCAAGACACGGCAATTTTCTGCGTATCTGGTGATTCCAGATACGGCTGTTCAACATAAATATAATTCAAACGCGGATCTGTTACCGTGTCCTGAATATCTTTTTCTGCATTTTCAGTGATTGCGATACTATTTTCACAATTTTCATTCGCCCATATTGGAGTAGGAACTGTCGTTATTGCCAAAATCGCTGTCATCAAAAATACAATACACTTTTTCATTAGATTTTCCAATCTTTTGTATCCTCCATTGCTTTACTGCTTTGTCATATAACCATCCAGGACTGCACTACTAGTTTCCAATGGCTGACCATTCTCTGTTATCTTAATTTTCTCACAACTATAACTATCCAGAAATGTATTCACGATACACTTAAGTACTTCTTGTTCTTCTGTGGTCCCCATAGTTCTTATGTAATTTCCAAAGGTACCATCAACATCCAGATCAATCTTTTTTTCTTCTGTATTTACATCACATGTATTCAATTTACAGTCTGTCGTCAAAACATCTCTTTCTTTCAGTGCTGTCCATATCTCTTCTCCACTCAACTGATTCACTTTAATTTCCTCCGAGTGAATCTCTCCGCTATCTAGATTCACAGAATACACTGTTATGATTTTCTGTATCTCTGTTTTTTCAGCTTTTTGTGTTTCATCTTCTTTTAAGTTATCTTTATAATCAGTTGTTGTATCCTGCTTGTTGTCCGTTTGAATCTGTTCCTCTGTATTTTTGTGCTCTTTCTGACCACATCCAACAACCAACACCGCCGCAAGACAGCACAGTACAAAAATCCCTCTTTTCTTATACATGCTTACACCTCCTTTTTATCGCAAAGAAACCTATAACGAATATCATTTTATCGCAATTCAAATATTTTGTCTACATTTCTCTAACAAATATCCCAAAAGAAAAAGGAAAGAATCCCTTCTTCGGACAATTCTTTCCTTTTCTTTTTGTTTTATTATCTTTTATCTAATCCAGTCTCCATAGCCTGTGAACCAATATTTCTTTCCACCAATTGTTCTCTCACCAGTAGCTATTGTGCCATCTTTGTAATAGTAAACTTCTCCATTTTCCTCATACAGTCCATCTTCAGTATATGTATCAACTGTATTCATCGCTTCTGATGTTTCATTCTCTGGATTTTCCGCAGGTATTTCTTTTTCTTCCACTCCCTCTTCTACTGGTACTTCTCCTGCCGGGGCTTCCTGCTTTGTTGTTTCCTGACCTGTAGTTTCCTGTTCTACTGCTGTCTCCTGTACAGTTTCTACTGCCTGATTCTCTTCTGCCATTACTGGTGTAACAAGACTTGCACTTGTCGCTGCTACACAAAGTAAGGCAATAAACTTTTTCCTCTTCATAGTGAAACCTCCTCTTGAGTTTAATGCACATATAAAATAGGATTTCCTATAAAGCAAAAAGAGGGCAGAAAAATGAGAATCATCTCTATTTTTCCGTCCTCTGATTTAATTCAAATACTTACTTATATATTAATTATCTCTCTTTTATCTGTTCACCATTTGCAATGATTACATCTAGTTCTGCATATCCCCCATTCTCAATTCAATTGTTCGCCTTCCGGCAACACTCCACCCTCTTCTACAATATTTGCCAGATCAATAATATTCTGCACAGAAGATTCAACCGGCTCCATAATAAAGAGTTCTGTATCACCACTGGAGTAACATGTACCAGTTGTATTCGTACCTTCCGCTGCTACAGACTGAATCGTCCATGCCGGATTATTACTTAACTGATATTTGATCAACGCATTAATCTCTTCCTGAGACATATTGGTCTCTATGTCTTTACTTACCTGTTCCATAATAGCATTCGCTTTCAAGAGCATAGTCGGTGACAAACATTTCTTCAACATAGCAGTAATAACTGCCTGCTGATCTTTTCCTCTCTGATTGTCTCCACCTGGAACATTGTGTCTCTCTCTACAGAAAGCAAGTGCTTCTTCACCATTAAAGTGATTATATCCTTTCTGTACGTCCATTACATGTTCAGAATCTTCACTTGTAGTAAACTCATACTCTGAATATACATCAATTCCTCCAAGTGTATCTACAATGTCAATCATGGATGTAAAATTCAATCTCGCATAATAATTAATATCCGTTTCATATAATTCACCCAACGTTCTCATAGATGCATCTATCCCGTAGATTCCCGCATGTGTCAACTTATCTCTCTGTCCTCCTGAAATCCCCGGAATAGGAACATAATAATCACGTGGTGTTGTTACAAGTAATATCTGATGTGTCTGCGGGTTCACAACTGCAATAATATTCACATCACTTCGGCTTGTTTCTGATACATCACCATAAACATCAATACCACTGATATAAACTGTAAATGGTTCTTTTATAATACTGTCATCTGTTGCCACAGTATCCTTGTTTCCCAAATTCAATTCCACACGGATATCAAATGTGTATAATACCTTTGCTTTTTCGCTATAACCGTCTACTGTTTCTTCCATCAGACTTGTATATGCACTGTTATAAATGATTGCATCACAATCTCCATCAATCAAAGCCTGTGCCTGATCCTGAACAGAATCGTATTCTTTCACTTCGATCGTATCAACGCCAATCTGCTTTTCAATATCAGTTACAGCTGTCTGTATATTGTCAGCACCTTTCTCAAACTGTACACCATACGTATAGTTTGCCGCATCTTCTATTGTCTCTGCCGAATCATCCGCTCGCACTGCAACAACCATCTTATCCACTTTATAGTTGCTGCCTGTGATCTTCCCAATCATATTATTAGCCTGAGCGACATAATAACTTCCAGTAAACATCACAACTGCCATAAGTAAACTGAACACTTTTCCCAAAGTACCCCGTTTTCTCCTTGCCGCCTGTGAATTCAGTGTCACACACCATAAGAAAAACAGTATTGCTGCTACCAGTATCAGATACTTATCCGGAATCATTCCCAACAAATACAATACCGCCATTAAGGCTATACTGGCAATCGTCTGAAGAATGATACACAAAGTTCCCAATTTATTACTTCCCGATCTGCGGGAATACTTATTTGTACTTTTCTTTCTGCGTGCAGAATTGCCAGCAGATCCTTTTCGTTTTGCCATCTTACATCCCTTTTCTCAAATTAGAACAATTTTGACGGGTAAACTCCTTTTTCAATCAATCCACGAAGTGCTGCTGTTACAGATTCTTTATCTTCTTTATATGTCACACCAAACCACTGATCATGTGACTGCAGTACTTTTACTTCCAGTTTTCCATCATTTAACAGATCTCCAATCATTGTCGGAAGCAGGTATTCTGCTTTTAAATCTGTACTTTCTGTTTTCTCAAGGAACTCATCAAATCCTGTCTTAAGAATCTCAAAAAATTCAGGTGTAATTCCCCACATATTCATAGATACCGGTGAATCAATGTCAAGGAATACATCTCCATCCTCTTTATGGATTACGGCTTTTCCATCTTCTTTTTCGATGTTATGTGTCTCTTCAATGTCTGCAAGCATACCATGTCCGTCTACTTTGCACACGCCTCTGGTCACACCGCCATTGTCACTCAATGTATTTTTTAATACAAAGCTGACCATACAAATCTGCATTATATCAGTAGACGGGAGGTTTGTCAAATAACTGTATGCCTCTTTAAATGCTTCTTTTCCATAATAATCATCTGCATTGATTACAAGGAATGGAGCATCTACCACATCTTTACAACAAAGGATTGCCTGACCTGTTCCCCAAGGCTTTGTTCTTCCTGTGAATTTTCCGCTGAATTTTTCTGGAATATCATCAAGCTCTTGAAATGCATATGCTACTTCTACTTCTTTTTCAATACGGTTGCCAATGATCTCTTTGAAATCTTTCTCGAGATCTTTGCGGATAACGAATACAACTTTGTCAAACCCTGCTTCTAATGCATCATAGATGGAGTAGTCCATGATAATCTCTCCATTTGGTCCAATCGGAGCCAGCTGCTTGATTCCACCTCCAAAACGACTTCCAATACCTGCCGCCATGATCACTAATGTTGCTTTGCTCATTTCTTTTTCCTCCTATGTCTCTTCACTATTACAATATACCTGTAAACACCACTTATTCTCCCAATCCATCTTTCACAAGTTGAACCATGTCTGAAAGTGCTGTTTCTTCGTCTTCTCCTTCACAAATAATTGTAATCTCATCTCCGCTTTTTATACATGCTCCCAGTACGCTTAATACACTTTTAGCATTTGCATTCACTTCTTCATTTTTCATCTTCTTGTATACTGTGATCTTGCTCTTGTACTGCATTGCAGTTTTACAAAACAATCCTGCCGGTCTTAGATGAAGTCCTGTCGGATTTTTGATCACTACTTTATCGCTTACCATGTTATTCTCCTATTCTATCTCTCTGATAGTTGGAAGTTTTAACTCCAATATCATATAATATGCATCGAAAACTGTCAATGCCAGCCTTCTTAATTCTTTTTTAATTAATATGAAGTATCATTAATTTGTCTCAGCGTCATTTTCCGGTTGTTCATCCTCTGTTGATTCTTTTTCAGTCAATGTAAGCTGCACTGTCACTGGTTTTGTCAATGTCACTCCATCCGGAAGGTCTACTTCTACCGGTATGTCAAAAGTGCCTTCCTTCGTGTAATTCTGGAGGTTTACCGATACTGCATTGCTGATATCCAGACTGTCCAGCGTACCTTTCTCGCCCTGGAATACAAGCGTTACCTCAGCATCTGGCTCATAACTCACCTGAAGATTTTTTGCCAGATAATTCTGTTTGATGGATGCAACCATGAACTCAATTGTACGATTTCCCAACTGTTCGATCATTGCAGTTGCGGTAACCTTTCCCGAAGCGCCTTCAATCAGTTCTACACCTTCCGGCAGATAATCTGTAATATCAAATGCTTTCTCTATCTTCTCTGTTGCCCCATCAATAGACAATTCAGATGCTGGAATATTGATACTTTCAATCTTGGATAAGGCCTCTTCTTTTCCGCAAACCTGCACGCTTGCCGGTTCGCTCGAACAGCCTAGATATTCATATCCATCTGCCGGTGTTCCAGATGCTTCAAATTTCAACGGAACCGTCTTGATCCGCATCACTGTCACATCTACAGTGATTCCATCTTCTCCAAGATTATTACTTAGCTGTCCCTGATTGATTACATTTCCCGATGCATCATATAAAACAAGTTCTGCTGTAAGTTCTTCATCTTTTGAAATTCCATCTACATTAATCTTCGCTACGGCTTTATCAATTGATTTTACTGTGGATTCTGCTCCTGTAATCGTTATTTTTTCCGGATTAACTTTCATCTCTCCAATCTGATAACCGTCACGCTGCGTTCCTGTTGTGCTAACAGTCAGTGTAAACACATTCTTACCTGTCGGTTCTGTCTTAATCTGTATGTTTCTCGGAACAGACTCTGCCGACTGATAAGATCCACTATACTTTGGAATTGATACTGAAATTGGTATCAACCCTGTCCTGGAATCCATTTCTTTAATATCCGCAGTAGCCACAATATCATCTGACTTAATCTGTTGAATCACTGAACGTTTTGCATAAACAACTACGTTTACATTCTGATCATTTAAAACCGTATAAACTTCCCCACCCTGTGTAATCACATCATCATTCGCTATCGTAACTTTGATGTTTGTATAGGTTGATTTCGTAACCGGATTAGCAACATTCGCAACAATCAGCCAAAGAAATGCTGCAAAAACAAATGCAATAATCTTAAGCGGAAGATTCGTTGTCAGTTTGTATTTTTTCATGATCTGTGCCATCCTTTCCGTATAGAAAACTTGTTCTTTGTCTCTGTCTTTCTATACTGAATCTGGCTTAACTGACTCCGAAGTTCTTCTGCGTTAATAGCTCGAAGCAATCGTCCTCCGGAAGCCACAGAAACAAGTCCCGTTTCTTCTGAAACAACAATCACAAGAGCATCGCAAACCTCGCTCATTCCCAATGCAGCACGATGCCTTGTTCCCAGATCTTTACTGATTGTCATGTTATCCGAAAGTGGCAGATAGCATGTTGCTGATGTAATTCTGTCCCCTCTGATAATAACCGCGCCGTCATGAAGTGGGGTGTTATGTTCAAAAATATTGATCAGCACCTGAGAAGACACTTTACAATCAAGCTCTATACCTGTCATTTCATACTCTGTTAACTGAATCACCTGTTCTACTACGATCAATGCTCCTGTACATACACTTCCCATAGCATAACAAGCTCTTACAATACTATCCAGTGTTTCATCTGAAAACCTTTGATTTTCTTTATTTTTATCAAACGGATTAATGTTACTAAATAAATTCTTCTCTCCCAGCTTCTCCAGTGCCCGTCTAAGTTCGGGTTGAAAAACAACAATTGCTGCTATCGCTAATACATTAATTGACTCTTTTGCCAGATACAGGATCGTATTCATTTGAAAAAGCCATGCCAGAAGAATAAATCCTCCCAACATCAGCATTCCTCGCAGAAGCATCCAGGCTTTTGTGTTCTTGATCCAGAGCATGATTTCATAGACAATAATCGTCACAATCAGAATCTCTATGATATCTTTTATCTGTATATGTGGAAAATACATTCCATTTGAATAATTTTTTATAAAATTCTGAATCCACTCTATCATCTCAAGTCTCACCACCTTATGTAATCATTCATTGTCATCCACTTTTGTGTCTTTTTTCTACTGATTACTCGTTTTTCTCATTATTCTGATCCAAACCTAATTCCTTACTCAGACTTCTTGTTAAAAGAATGTCTTCCGTCATCTTTGAATCATTAAAAATTGCTGTCTGTGTAAAATCAGGCTCCTTTTTCAATTGTTCTGCTCGGTTTCCGATCTCTTTCTTTTCAATCTTTTTCAAATCAGATACCTCTGATGCAGCAACATTGCTTTCTCTCTCTGAGATATCCAGCATCTCCGATTCCTGTTCCTGATGTTCTGTAATATGTTTCACTTGCTTCTCCGGCATCTGAACTCCTACTTTCGGAACTGCCTTTACATAATAATAGTATTCGTCATCTTCAAACTGAACATTCTCTGTTCTTGAATAATCCACAGAGAAAAAAATAACTTCAAGGAACAATCCTATTACAACACCAAGAATTCCACTGAAAATCAGCATCGTATAAGACATATGAAGTCCAAGAGAAATATTTCCCGATGCACCTACGATCACACAAACTGCTGCTCCTGTTGCTGATGCAATCTTCCAGGAATGATCGACTGCCCGATTTTTAATTCCGTTCACTACCAGTATTCCAATCACTACTACAAACAGCATAACCCACATCTCTTGATAGCCTACAAACTGTTTTGTAAAATTGGTTAAAGTGCTGATCATTGTTGTTCCATCTGTACCTTTCAATGCTGTTGCAGAAGCTTTGATCAGGTAAAGCAGATAATAAACAAGGATTCCGCAGGATGCAGGAACAATCCATACTGTAGTACCTAACAGCCCAAATATAACCGGAATCACCAGTGGTATTTTCATGCCGAAAGCTACTACCGTCAGCAGAATCAGCCAGCTCTTCTCCGGGGTAAATCGAAAGTAGAAAATATACATTAACAAAAACAGTATCACCGTAACTCCGGCTATTGGCATAGATAATGTATATAAATGAGCCACTATTAACACAGTTGCTACTACCGTCATTACTGCCAGAGGGAGAAATGTACAGACTACTGCTAAGCCAACAGTACAAAGAACAGATGATGCCATCTTCATAAATCCAATATTAGAATTGATCAGGTTAAACACCAAAAGTGCAAGCAAAAACTGTGCTCCCTTTCGAACTAAGAGAGAGTGAGAAACATAAATCTGCTTAAATCTTTCTCTAAGAACCAGTAAATTGTTCATTGTTCATTCTTCTCCTTTTTACACGTCTTCTCTAAACGGGACAAATTACGATAATAACGTTTTACATTCTGTTTGGCAACTGCATGTTTTCTCTTATAAAAACTATTTGAGCAAACCCCATATATAACCAAAAAAACTATATAGCCTGCAATTGCTGCAATCAAGAGAACGAATAGTTTTAAAATTGTCAGATCAGCAGATAAACTATCACTTGAATAAATGCAGAAACTAACGAACAAAATTGCATAACCTATTGTTACCCAGATCAATGTAATCCATGTCTTAAGACTTGCATAATCTTTTCTGTAATAATCGGCAATTTTAAAATCATCTTTGTGATTCTTCTCATATATCGACATTTTTGTCATTAAACGAATCCTGTCTTTATCTAACATATCCGACATTCACCTTTCCAGATTTCTCTTCTAAGTATACCATATGTTCAGATACCTTGTCCAATGCTTAGAGTCAAAAAGTAGACATTTTCAACACCTGCTTTTTTCAGGATTCCTGCAGCACGTTCTATTGTACTTCCGGTTGTGTAAATATCATCAATTAGTAGAATGTTCTGGCGTGGATTCCACGATTTTGAAACCGCAAATGCCCCCTTCAGATTTCTGTGTCTCTGCTCCCCGTTCATTTCCTTTAAAGGCCGGGTTTTCTTAATCCGATATAAAACATCTTTTTCCATAGGAATTCCCACGCATTCTGATAACTGCTTTGCTAAAAGTTCTGCCTGATTATATCCTCGTTTTCTCATTTTCGATCTATGTAATGGAATTGGAATAATTGCCTGGATCCCCCATCTTCGAATCTGAAATTCAAACTCATCTGCCAGCTCTTTCCCAAAGATTTCCGCATAATATCGCTTGTTGTGATATTTCAACCGATATACTGAATTTGAAACCGGCGGAATGTGAACCCAGAGGCTGCGTCCTTGTTCATAATTACTTTTTCTTCTTTCACAATCCCTGCAATACTCTTTCGTTTCATCCTCCAATGGCTTTCCACAATGGATACATTTTATTTCTCCCACCTTAACAACCTGTTTTCTACAGTCATCGCAAATACCTTTTGAGCTGATTCCCTGACAAAACGGGCATCTTTTTGGATACATTTTTTCTAAAATTCTTTGATTCGCTCGTCTAAGCTTGTAAATCTTCCCTGTTCGCTTTTGTTTTCGATCATTTCCTGAAATGTTAGTTCACTCCCTACTATTGTTAAACATTTTTTTGCCCGCGTCACTGCTGTATAAAGCAGATTCCTGTTATATAGTAACTTTGGTCCTGGAAGAAGTGGGATAATGACCGCCGGATACTCGCTTCCCTGAGATTTATGAACCGTAATCGCATAGGCAAGTTCTAACTCATCTGTCATATCGTATCCATATTTTACCTTTCTCCCCTCATCATATTCCACGATAACAGTTTCTGTATATTCATTGATTTCATCAATGACTCCCATATCACCGTTAAAAACTCCAATTCCTTTGTCAACTGTTAATCCAAATCTGGTAGAAACTTCCCACTCTAATTGATAATTATTTTTAATCTGCATTACTTTGTCACCTTCACGGAACAATCTACCATTAATTTCTTTCTCCGTTTTTTGGGAATTTGAAGGATTCAGATATTGCTGTAGAATCACATTCAATCGTTCTACACCCAGCAATCCCTTACGTGTTGGTGTCATTACCTGGATTTCATTTGGGTCGGCCTGCACATATCTAGGTAATTTCTTCTGTATTAAAGTAATAACGACGCTAATGATCGTATTCGCATCCTGGCGTTTTAAGAAGAAGAAATCCCGGCTTTTATTATCAATTGTAACCGGTTCTCCTGCATTGATCTTATGAGCATTTACTACAATATCACTCTCTCCTGCCTGACGAAAAATCTTTGTAAGCGTCACTACATGAAATTTTTCTGAGCGTATGATATCTTTTAACACACTTCCCGGTCCCACGGACGGAAGCTGATCCACATCTCCCACAAGAATAAGTCTTGTTCCCGGAATAACTGCTGATAAAAGCGCATGCATCAGATTCAGATCAACCATGGACATCTCATCTATAATGATAACATCTGTCTCAAGTGGATTCTCTCTGTTTCTCAAAAATCCCCCTACACTGTTCTCTTCCTCCGGATTTCCACTTACTTCAAGTAGTCTGTGAATCGTCTGGGCTTCATATCCTGTTGCCTCTGTCATTCGCTTTGCCGCGCGTCCTGTTGGCGCTGCAAGAAGGATACTCATTCCTTCGCTTTCAAAAAATTGAATCATCGTATTGATCGTTGTCGTCTTACCTGTACCCGGTCCTCCTGTTAATATGAGCAAACCATGTTTAATAGCTTCTATAACAGCTCTGTGCTGCATTGGATCCAATTCTATCTTTTCTTTCTGTTCTACTCTTTTCAGACGTTTCTCCATCATGTCTTCCGGCATCTGACAGTCAATATCAAGATCATTAAGCATTTTCGCAGTATTCAATTCCAAGTAATAATAATGTGCTGGATAAATGCGAATTTCCTCATCCACTTCTTTCATAACTGTTTTCCGCTCTATACACAGATCCATGATGTACTTCTCAATATCTTCAAGATCAACTCCTAAAAGTGCATTTGCCCTTCGAAGCAATATATTCTGTGGTAAATACACATGCCCCTCACCTACTGCCTGTTGCAATGTATAAAATAAACCACTTCGTATACGATAGTCTGAATCTGTATGTATGCCAATCTTGGATGCAATTTCATCCGCAGTCTTGAATCCGATTCCTTCAATATTATCTGCAAGCTGATACGGATTTTCTTCTAGCACTTTATACACTTTCATTCCGTAATACTGATAAATCTTGGCTGCCAGCTTTGTTGAAATACCGTATTTCTGCAGATAAATCATGGCTTTTCGCATATCTTTCTTTTCTTCAAGCTGAGATGCAATCTCCTGTGCTTTTCTCTCACTGATTCCTTTGATCTCCGCAAGTCTTTCCGGCTCTTCTTCAATAATGCGGAAAGTATCCTCTTTAAACTTTTTCACGATTCGGCCAGCCAGTGCCGCACCCACACCTTTCACTGCTCCGGAGCCAAGATATCGTTCAATAGAAACAATATCCTCCGGCTCTTTTACTTTATAATGAGAAATCTTCAACTGCTTACCGTAAACATTATGATTCACATATTCTCCTTGAATTTCAAGAAGTTCTCCTTCATTAATATAGTTCAGACTTCCCACGCATGTCACTTCACCATCATCATGTTCAATATGGAATACTGTATACCCATTATCAGAATTTCTATATACAATATGACTCACATACCCTGTAACTGTTTCCACACTTTTTCCTCTCTCTTCTTGTATCTTTTCCTATTTATATGCAGAAAAAGGGTGTGTTCCTATTATACACACCCCTTGTAATTGAATCTTCTCCTCTAAGAACCTGACACTTCAAATTCTTTTTCAGAATTCTTTCTCTTAAAACTCTTTTCTTCCACTCATAAATTCCACAAACTGTCCGGTACCAATTGCAACGACTTTCATCGGATCCTCCGCTGTCATCGTATTAATTCCTGTTCTCTCTTCGATCAATTCTTCCAATCCGCGAAGAAGTGATCCTCCTCCGGTAAGAACAATTCCACGATCAAGGATATCTGCCGACAACTCTGGCGGAGTCTGCTCAAGTACTCCGATTACAGCTTCTACAATCTGTCCTGTAGATTCCCTCAAAGCTTCTTCTGTCTCAGATGAAGTCACCGTAACTGTCTTCGGAAGCCCCGTTACCAGATTACGCCCTCTGACTTCCATCTTCTCTTCTTCTACAAGTGGATAAGTCGTTCCAATCTTAATCTTGATATCTTCTGCCGTTCTTTCTCCAATCAGAAGATTGTGTTTCTTTCTCATATAGCGTACGATTGCTTCATCGAAATCATCACCCGCTATCTTAATTGATGTATTCACAACTGTTCCACCCAACGAAATAACTGCAATATCTGCTGTACCGCCACCGATATCAACAATCATATTTCCACAAGGCTTTGAAATATCTATCCCTGCTCCTATTGCTGCTGCCACAGGTTCTTCAATCAGATGAACTTCTCTTGCTCCGGCTGCAAATGTAGCCTCTTCCACTGCTTTTTTTTCTACTTCTGTAACACCACTTGGTACACAGATACTGATTCTCGGCTTCTTGAATGTACGTTTTCCCAAAGCTTTCTGAACAAAATACTTAATCATCTTCTCCGTCACGGTATAATCAGAGATTACTCCTTGTCTGAGTGGTCTTACCGCAATAATATTTCCCGGTGTTCTTCCAAGCATCAGACGTGCTTCTTCACCAATTGCCTTGATCACATTCGTATCACGATCAAATGCGACAACTGATGGTTCTTTCAGAACAACCCCTTTTCCTTTCACATATACCAGTACACTGGCTGTCCCCAAATCTATTCCAAGATCTACTGACATCATAATTTCTATATCTCCCTTCTAAAACGCTCTTTTGCTGTTCTCAGCAATCTACTCTGCAAATAAACAACTTTGTCTGTTACTGATTCCAGCATTCTCTTTCCTCAATCAAGTGTCTTTTGTCCCTTGAAGGGGTTTATCGTTACTGTTTTTTCACTCTTGCTGTTGTCAATATTATGTAACCAAAACAGTAATGTTTTATCATCCGCATACTTTAGTATAATAGACTTCGCTTAAAATAGAAAGGCATTTTTTGCATATATTTTACGACTTTTTTCGACTTTTTTTCGTCTTTATTTCTCCAATATAGACGCAATATATTTCCCTGTATAAGAATCTGGATTCTTTGCGACCTCTTCCGGAGTACCACTTGCCACAACAGTTCCTCCGCGGTCTCCTCCTTCTGGTCCAATGTCAATAATATAGTCTGCCGTCTTAATCACATCCAGATTATGTTCGATTACAATTACTGTATTTCCATCCCCGGAAAGTCTGCGGAGAATCTCTGTTAATTTATGCACGTCTGCAAAATGAAGTCCTGTCGTAGGTTCATCCAGAATATATACCGTTTTTCCGGTACTGCGTTTGCTAAGTTCTGTCGCAAGTTTAATTCTCTGTGCCTCGCCACCTGAAAGCTCTGTAGAAGGCTGTCCCAAACGAATATACGACAATCCGACATCTCTCAACGTCTCCATCTTTCTTCGAATACTTGGCACGTTTTCGAAGAAATCTACCGCTTCTTCCACTGTCATATTCAATACATCATAAATGTTTTTCCCTTTATAGCGTACCTCCAGAGTCTCACGATTGTAACGCTTTCCACCACAGACCTCACATGGAACATAAACATCCGGAAGAAAATGCATCTCGATTTTCAGGATTCCGTCTCCTGCACATGCTTCGCAACGTCCCCCTTTAACATTAAAGCTAAACCGTCCTTTCTTGTATCCACGTGCTTTTGCATCCGGCGTTCCTGCAAACAAATCTCGGATCAAATCAAACACGCCTGTATAAGTGGCAGGATTTGACCGTGGCGTCCTTCCGATTGGTGACTGGTCGATATTAATCACTTTGTCAACCTGCTCTAGCCCTTCTATTCTCTTATGTTTTCCAGGGATTGTTCTTGCCCGGTTCAAGTCTCTTGCAAGTCTTTTATATAAAATCTGATTCACAAGAGAACTTTTCCCCGATCCAGACACTCCCGTCACACAAGTCATAACTCCCAAAGGGAATTTTACATCAATGTTCTTGAGATTATTCTCTTGTGCACCGACTACCTTCAGATAACCTGTCGGCTTCTTTCTTTCTGTCGGAACCGGAATCCTGATTTTTCCACTCAAATACGCTCCTGTGACAGAATTTGGATTTTTCATAATTTCCTGTGCATTTCCCACAGCAACAACCTGACCGCCATGTTCTCCTGCCCCCGGACCGATATCTACTATATAATCCGCTGCCAACATCGTATCTTCATCATGTTCTACTACAATCAATGAATTTCCAAGATCGCGCAGATGTTTCAGCGTCGCAAGAAGTTTATCATTATCTCTTTGATGAAGTCCGATACTCGGCTCATCCAGAATATATGCAACTCCGACCAGACCTGATCCAATCTGTGTTGCAAGTCGAATTCTCTGTGCTTCTCCACCGGAAAGTGTTCCTGTCGCACGCGCAAGCGTCAGATAATCCAGACCGACATCCATCAAAAAACTGATTCTTGCTTTGATCTCTTTCAGAATCTGATTACCAATCAACTGCTGTGTCTCTGTCAATTGAAGTTCATCTAAAAATTTCTGAAGACGTTCTATAGAAAGTGTTGTCACTTCTGAAATATTCTTATCTCCAACTGTTACAGCTAAAGCCCCCGGCTTCAAGCGCTGTCCTTTACAGGCTGAACATGGTGTAATATTCATAAATGTCTCATATTCTGCTTTCATCGTCTGAGAACCTGTCTCACGGTAACGACGTTCCACATTCTTGATCAATCCTTCAAATGCAACCGGATAAATCCCTTCGCCTCTCTGACCTTTATAATAAACCTTCACTTCTTTTCCATCTGTTCCATAAATCAAAACATCATGGATTTCTTTTGGATAATCCTCAAAAGGGGTGTCCAGATCAAAATGATATTCTTTACAAAGTGCATCCAGAATTGCACGTGTGAAGCTGCTCTTGTCTGTACAGGACTGCCATCCTAAAACTGCAATCGCACCTTGATTAATAGACAACGACGGATCCGGAATCATCAGTTCTTCTGAAAATTCCATTTTGTATCCAAGTCCAAAACATTCCGGGCAAGCACCAAATGGATTGTTAAAAGAAAAACTGCGTGGTTCAATCTCATCAATACTGATCTCACAGACAGGACAGGAAAAACTCTGACTGAAATTCATTGGCTCTCCATCGATCACATCTACAAGAAGCAGTCCCTCTGCCAGCTGAAGTACATTTTCCACGGAATCTGTCAGTCGCTTTTCAATTCCAGGTTTTATCACAAGACGATCCACAATAATTTCAATATTATGCTTGATATTCTTATCTAATGTAATTTCTTCTGAAAGCTCATACATATTGCCATCCACACGAACACGAACATATCCACTCTTTTTTGCACGTTCGAAAAGCTTTGCATGTGTTCCTTTTCTTCCACGTACAACAGGTGCCAAAAGCTGTATCTTCGTTCTCTCCGGAAGCGCCATGATCTGATCCACCATCTGATCTACCGACTGTTTTGCAATCTCACGACCACATTTCGGGCAATGAGGAATTCCAACTCTCGCATATAATAATCGAAAATAATCATAAATCTCCGTAACAGTTCCAACTGTGGAACGTGGATTGTGGTTCGTTGATTTCTGATCGATAGAAATTGCAGGTGAAAGCCCTTCGATACTTTCTACATCCGGTTTCTCCATCTGACCAAGAAACTGTCTTGCATAGGAAGACAGTGATTCCATATAACGTCTCTGCCCCTCTGCATAAATTGTATCAAATGCAAGGGAAGATTTTCCAGAACCGCTAAGTCCCGTCAAAACAACCAGTTCATTTCTTGGGATATCTACATCTATATTCTTCAGGTTATTTTCATTCGCGCCTCGTATCTTAATGTACTGTCTGGCGTCCATTTTCTTACCCATTTTGTAATCTCCTATTCCATATCATTGAGCATCTTTTTTAATTCAACAAGCTTATCACGAAGCTCTGCCGCTGCCTCAAAGTTCAATTCCGCTGCTGCCTTCTTCATCTGTTTCGTCAGATCCGCGATCAGTTTCTCCAGTTCTTTCTGGCTCATGGACTCCGGATCTTTTTCAAGCCGCATCTCTTCTGCCGCAACCTTTTTAGAGATACTGATCAGATCACGCACTGACTTCTGAATCGTCTTCGGCGTGATTCCATGCTCTTCATTGTATCTCATCTGAATCTCACGACGACGCTGTGTCTCATCGATCGCCAGCTGCATTGATTCTGTAATCTTATCTGCATACATGATTACATGTCCTTCTGCATTACGCGCTGCACGACCGATTGTCTGAATCAGCGAAGTCTCTGAACGAAGGAATCCTTCTTTATCTGCATCAAGGATTGCAACAAGAGTGATTTCCGGAATATCAAGTCCTTCTCTCAAGAGGTTAATCCCAACCAACACATCAAACACATCCAGACGCATATCTCGGATGATCTCCGTACGTTCAAGTGTATCAATATCCGAATGAAGATATTTTACACGGATTCCTACTTCACGCATATAATCTGTCAAATCTTCTGCCATACGCTTTGTCAGCGTTGTGACAAGGACTTTATTCTTCTTACTGATCTCTTTGTTCACTTCACCGATCAGATCATCAATCTGTCCTTCTACCGGTCGCACTTCAACTTCCGGATCCAGAAGTCCTGTCGGACGGATTACCTGTTCTGCTCGAAGAAGTTCATGATCCTTCTCATATTCTCCCGGTGTCGCAGATACAAACATCACCTGATTGATCTTACTTTCAAACTCATCAAAGTTAAGTGGACGGTTATCCTTCGCAGAGGGCAGGCGAAATCCATAATCTACCAATGTCTGCTTTCTCGACTGGTCTCCGTGATACATTCCACCAATCTGCGGGATTGTCTTATGTGACTCATCAATCATCATAATAAAATCATCCGGGAAATAATCAATCAATGTATACGGAGCCTGTCCCGGTCGAAGTCCTGCCAAGTGTCTGGAGTAATTCTCAATTCCGGAACAAAATCCAGTCTCCTTAAGCATCTCAATATCAAAATTCGTTCGCTCCGCAATACGCTGTGCCTCTAAAAGCTTGTCATTTCTCTTAAACTCTTTGACACGTTCTTCTAATTCTTCTTCAATATCTGCCACCGCACGCTTGATATTCTCACGGTCAACCACGTAATGAGATGCCGGAAAGATTGCTACATGTTTCAGTTCGTCCTTCACTTCTCCTGTCAAAATATCAATCTCTGAGATCCTGTCTATCTCGTCTCCAAAGAATTCCACACGAATCGCTGTGTCACTCTCATATGCCGGAATGATTTCCAAAACATCTCCACGCACACGAAATGTACCACGGTGGAAATCCATATCATTACGATCATACTGGATCTCAATCAGCTTTGCCATTACTTCATCACGATCTTTGATCATACCAGGACGCAAAGAAACTACCATGTTCTGGTAATCTACCGGATTACCCAGTCCATAGATACAAGATACACTTGCAACAATGATCACATCTCTTCGCTCCATCAGTGACATAGTTGCGGAGAGTCGAAGCTTATCAATCTCGTCATTGATGGACGAATCCTTGGCAATATATGTGTCTGAAGATGGAACATATGCTTCCGGCTGATAATAGTCGTAGTAGGAGACAAAATATTCCACTGCGTTATTCGGAAAGAACTCTTTGAATTCCCCATACAGCTGCGCTGCCAGTGTTTTATTATGTGCAATAATCAATGTCGGCTTGTTCATCTGTTGAATGACATTCGCCATGGTAAATGTCTTACCAGATCCAGTAACGCCAAGCAACGTCTGACACTGGTTTCCTTCTTTGAAGCCTTCGACCAGCTCTTTAATTGCCTGCGGCTGGTCGCCAGTTGGGTTGTATTGTGATACTAATTCAAAATGATCCATGTAATTTCTCCTGAGCGCTCTAATTTAGCGGTAATATTTTAGAAATAGTAGTTATTTTCTTAGTATTGTTACTTGTATAGTATATCATTCAGGAGAAAAAAAGTACAGAACTAAATCGAATGTTTGTTCTGTACTTTTACATCTTAGCTCGATTCTACATACCTTTAAAATGTATCTGGATTTAAAGTCAAATTTTTTATTTCGTTGACAGAATAAACTTTTAAGATATATAATATTTTTATTACATTTGTAAGATTTGGAGGAATATCACATGAGCAATCTGCCTCAAATTTCAGAAGCTGAATTTGAAGTTATGAAAATCGTTTGGAAATACGCACCAATCAGCACCAATGAAATTACTGAAAAATTAACACAAATTTCCAGTTGGAGTCCTAAAACAATTCAGACATTGATTAAACGTCTCGTTTCTAAAAAAGCACTAACCTATGAAAAACAAAGCCGGGTTTTTGTCTATACTCCATTGGTCAAGGAAGACGAATATATTCGGCAGGAAAGTAATTCTTTTTTAAAGCGATATTATAATGGTAATATCACTTCTATGCTTGCCTCTTACATTGAGGATGATAAATTGTCTGAAGAAGACATTGCCAGCTTACGGAATCTTCTTTCCAATCATTAACCATGGGAGGAGCATATTTTGATATATTTTAGTTTTCGATTTTTACTCTGTAATGCCATCATTTGTATTTTTTTAGGTAGTTTACTGGGATTAAAAAATTTATTGCAAAGGCAATTATCCGCACGTATGCAATATAATCTTTCGATTATATTTCTTGCCGTTCTGATTGTTCCCTTTTTACCGATAAACTCTGCCCCAGCTTCTATATCGTGGAGACATTTGCTGACAGCCAGTTCAAGTACCAATGGTGACATTCAAACCACTTTTCTTTCTGGTAATGGTTATAATTTGGATAAAATAAATGATTTTGCTGTCTCTGTCAGCACCCAAATACCAACTTTTATTCACACATTACTTGTATTTTTCTGGAGTATCGGTATATTCATAATGTTTTTTCTTCTCTACCGCTCAGTAAAACAAGTAAAAGCCTTACATAGTTCTGCTTTACCTCTTCAAAATGAAGAACTAAACGCTCTTTATATAGAATGTTTAAACGAAGTGAACAGCATGCATACCATTCCGATTTATAGTACAGCATTTTTGAAATCTCCTGTTTTGGCTGGTTTCCTGCATCCTCGCATTTATCTTCCAATTCACTTGATTTCAGATTTTAACGCTGGAACTATAAGCGCAACTGATATTCGATATATGCTTCTTCATGAACTGCAGCACTACAAGCATAAAGATATTCTAATTGGATATTTGATAAATACAGTAAAGGTTTTCTACTGGTTCAATCCCCTAATCTGGTATTTTCTAAAAAGAATACGGCAGGAACGGGAACTTGCCTGCGACAGTGCTGTATTACAATTATTGAAAGAAACAGAATACAAGTCATATGGAAATACACTGATTAACTTTGCCGAAACAATAGCTCTGTCTCCATTCCCTCTTACTATGGGAATCAGTGGAAATATAAAACAGTTAAAAGGACGCATTTTAAATATTGCATCATTCCACCAACCTACTTTTAAACAAAAAATTCGTGGATATCTTATATGCATATTCGTCTCTACTATCATCATTGGATGCATTCCCATACTTTCTGTTTATGCTTCTGATCAGACTGGGTATCATTTTGACACAACCGAAAAGAATATTACTCAGCTAAATCTTTCTTCCAATTTTGGGGACTACACCGGAAGTTTTGTTTTATATGATCAGTCTGCTGATAAATGGAATATTTATAATATGGAGCATGCTTCCACACGTGTATCACCGAATTCGACTTATAAAATATATGATGCATTACTTGGCTTGGAATCTGGAATTATTACACCAGAACATTCCACTTTCACATGGAATGGAGAACCATATCCTTTTCATTCATGGGAAGCCGATCAAGATTTAACCTCGGCTATACATAATTCCGTAAACTGGTATTTTCAGGCAATTGATTCACAGGCAGGTTTTGAAGCCGTAAGAACATTTTTACAGACAATAAACTATGGGAATCAGAATACTGGAACAAATCTAAATCTCTATTGGACAGATTTCTCTCTGAAGATATCACCCATAGAACAGGTGGAATTGTTACAGAATTTCTATCAAAATAATTTTCATTTTGACAGTAAAAATATCCAGGCAGTAAAAAAAGCTCTGCTGCTTTCCACTACTTCTTCCGGTTCTCTTTACGGGAAAACAGGAACCGGGCGTGTCAATGGTAAAGATGTCAATGGTTGGTTTATCGGATACATTGAAACAGCGAATAATACTTACTACTTCGCAACAAATATTCAATCCTCTTCTGGTGCAACTGGAAGTCAGGCTACCGAAATAACAGAATCTGTACTTTCTAATCTTGGTATTTGGAAATAAATAAAGAGAACTGATCGCATAATTTCCCGTTATCAGTTCTCTTTATTTCATTCTTCTCTACTGATCAATTCTGCAAATTACCTAACCGGTACTGATACCTCGGTATATTATCAATACCATTATCTAAAATCCTGTTTCCAACATACTGAATCGTTCCATCATCCTGAATTTTCATCGTAAGTTCGTGTGTAATAACAACATCATTACATACAACAGAATCACATACTGCATGAATTGTCAAAACAATGGTTCCATCTTCATTGTTCCTGACTTCTGTTACTTCCGGTAAAGACAAGCCAAAATGTGTTGGTGAATAATTACCACATCCCAATCGTTCCCAGATAAACATATTACTTTGTTCATCGTAGACCGCCCATTCTTTCAATTCTTCTTTTGTAACAGGAAGATATGTCATAATTACATTTTCGAACTCTTCTGCTGGAATTCCCACAACCTCTTTTTCTGCAGTAAATTTTTCTCCATATTTCATTTGATAAAAATATTCATAAAGTCCATTATAATCCAACCCCTGCATATCCTCCGCATTCCAGTTTGAACATAACAGATTGTTTCCCTGATAGCCGAACGTACTCACATATTTTTTTGAATATTCCCGACACTCCTCACTCAAAGGCTTTACCCGGATAATACAACTTCCATCTACAATCTCTGTCACTTCCGGTGGTTCAGGTACGCATAATTCATAACAGAAATTCCCATTTTCAGTATATGCCCATTCTTTTATTTTTGATAGCGATATGTATGTAAGTACAGGCTCTGTATCCTCACTCCAGATCATTTTTGCGGACATCACACTCATTTCTTTTCCATCATAACTATATTCTTTTCTGGTAATTCCACCATCTGTATCTGCTTCATATAAAATTACACTTCCTTTTTCTTCTTGTTCTGCAGATTTTAAAAATTGTTCCATCTTCTGATAATTATCCATAACAGAATAATGATCGGAACCAATGACCGGATTCCCATTTTGTTTGATAATTTCTTTCATCCGATTCATCATTTGCTCAGCAGTGTTCTGATCTGCTTCTTGTATTCCATTATATTCAGAATAAATGTCTCGGACAATGCCCATAATTTCTTCACAATCGTTCACAACTTCCTTTTTCTTGTCTTCATCGATTGGTAGATTATATCCCTTATCCGGATTTTCCATGGTAGTGTTTTTCTGATTCTTCTCATTTTTTACATCTGTGCTGTTTAACGATATCTTACTTTCACAGGAAGTCAGAATCATTCCTATACAAAGTACTAACAAAATACTTTTTCTTTTCATATTGTCCCCTAATTATTACTGTAATTCTCTTCCCACTCTTCTTCTGTTAACCTTGGCATATACCACCCTGCATTTGCGTTTTGATCTGATCTGATTACCTTATTTGATAAATACTGGAATTTTCCGTCTTCCATAGGTTTTATCATCAATTCACTGGTGATTGCCTGATCTAACATTCTGATTTCCCATACTGCTTCTATCGTAAGTTTTAATGTTCCATCTTGTAATTTTTCATATGAGATAACTTCCGGATATGGCTCATATGGGAATTCACAATCATATAACCCTCGCGGTCTGTATCTAAAAGTTCTATTATCAGAGTTATAAAAAGTTCCCTTTTCAATCTCGGTATTACTAAATGGTAAATAGGTCTTTATAACCTCTTCAAACTCATCTTCTGGAACTTCATATTCTGCTCCACCATAATTTGCTTCATATGGAACTTGCTTTCCATATTTCATATAATACATTTTTTCATAAAGATCATAAAAATCAAGTTCCGTATAATTCTGGTTATCCCAATTTGTAATCAACAGATTATTAAGTGCATACCCCAACGGCATAACATATTTTCGATTCAATTCCCGGCATGTTTTATCTAATGGCTGCACTCTGAATCCAGTTTCACCCGGTGCTCCATCAAATCCCGGTGGGTGATATTCCTCCAGAAACAAGTATCCTTTTTCTGTATATTTCCACTCATATGCTTCATATTCATCATAATAATTAGCCTGTGGACTATTATCTTTCCATTTAACCTGACATAATCGAACATGTATCTTTCCATTCATTGAATCTAAATGATATTGTATAATTTCCCCTTCATCAAATACAACAACAATATCAACTGCTGCCTGTTCTTCTTTCTCCGCTGCTTTGCAAAATTCTTCTACTTTTTCACGATTGACCATATCAATCTGATTATCACGATCTACTGCCGCATATCCTTTCTCTTCCAGACAATTGATAATTTTTCTTTTCGCCTTTAATGTATTTAACTCCGACTTCTCCTTCATATAAACAGACCGAAAAGTTTGCGCTGTTTTTTTTACTTCTGCATTCATTTCAGATTCTACGGTTTCTTTCTTTTCTTCTTTTTCCGTAATTCGATTTTGGCCGCACCCTGTAAAAACAATAAGAACTATCAATATCATCGCAAATTTCTTACATATGTAATAATTCCACATAAAAATTTTTTTATCCTTCAAAATACTCATCCAATACTGTTGCATCTTTTTTAACAACATAACCACTTCCACCGATTCCTTTCTTCTAATTTTTTTGTTTCTTAAATCTTACGCTTGTAATATTTAAAACTCAAATCTATTTTCAGGAATTGTATACTCCAGATTCACCATCTTTATGTGCGATATATCCTATTTTATTACCATCCTCTATATCTTCTCCATTTTTGTTACCCTGTCATTTTAAAGAACATCCTTACTTACACTGTTACATATTTTTCCGCTTCTTCTTTGCACTTCAACGTATTTCCATGCCCAATTACATATTCCATACATTCTTTTCCCTGCTCTTCTTTTCCGATTCGGTAGTAACATACTCCCAGCAGGAATCTGCGTGTAACCTCATAATAAGGCAGCTTTTCCGTATCATTTTCCAGTAATCTTACTGCTGCCTCATCTTCACCTTTCAGCATCAAATTTTTTGCCATAAACAGTGGATTCTTTTGAAATACTTTCCCTGCTTTTTCTAATGTAGCCGAATAACCTGCCGCATCTTTCTCCTTATATTTCTTCGACAGTTCGAGATTCGTCATGACCTGCTGCCAGGAACGTCCCTCTCTTTTTCCTTCCCATTCATTCTTTATATACTCTTCTGCCTTCTGCAACTGCCCATTTATGATCAGTGCAACTACATATTTAGACTCAGCTATCAGCATGACACTTTTTTGAAATCCATGATAATCCAAGCTCTTTCCGTACTTTACCAACTCTTCCAGCATTTCTGAATATTTTTCTGCATCACATTGCTGTGACAGAATCCGGTCAATTTTTGAAAAATCTCTGAGAATGTCCCTGATTAAAATGAATATACCTGCAATCAGATCAACCACCACGCAAATCCACAGAAGCCAGGGATCTGTCGTGACCCAGCCCGGCTGCTTCACATCGAAAAAGAGTACTGTCTCCTGATGCGGGAACGGATTTCCTTTGAAAATACTCACCACACAAATCAATGCTGCATAAATCAACAGCACATTCCGTATCATCCTGATGCGTCCATTTTTCTGCTTTTCATAAATCTTTTTTATCTGCTCTTCCATTTTCTCTACCTCGCTGTCACACTATTTTTGTACCTACAACATAATTATACATAAATTAATATTGTAGCGAATCTCTGTTCGGTTGTACAATATCTACTGCTGCCTGTTCTTCTTTCTCCGCTGTTTTGCAAAAATCTTCTACTTTTTCACGATTGACCATATCAATCTGATTATCACAATCTACTGCCGCATATCCTTTCTCTTCCAGACAATTGATAATTTTTCTTTTCGCCTTTAATGTATTTAACTCCGACTTCTCCTTCATATAAACAGACCGAAAAGTTTGCGCTGTTTTTTTTACTTCTGCATTCATTTCAGATTCTACGGTTTCTTTCTTTTCTTCTTTTTCCGTAATTCGATTTTGGCCGCACCCTGTAAAAACAATAAGAACTATCAATATCATCGCAAATTTCTTACATATGTAATAATTCCACATAAAAATTTTTTTATCCTTCAAAATACTCATCCAATACTGTTGCATCTTTTTTAACAACATAACCACTTCCACCGATTCCTTTCACATTCTCAACCATACTGATAAGAAGAATTGGTTTGTCCACGCTTTTATCTACCGTAAACACCGAAAACCACCCGATTTCTTTGCCAGAAGTATCTTCTTTCGTTGCCTTCAACTCGGCTGTCCCTGTTTTTCCAGCCAGCAAAATATCGTCACGATGTGCAGCATATCCGGTTCCTTCCGGATCATTTACAACACCTTCCACCCCTTGCATAATTTCTTCTACATTTTCTTTACTAAACGCATTTTCTATCCATGTTTCACCGGATGCTTCTTCTTTGTATTTCAAATACGGTTTTATCATATTCCCTTCATTTAAAAATGAAGTATAAATACTTGCCAGATGTAATGGATTTACAAGAATCTGCCCTTGCCCATAACCACTATCTGCCAATTGTATTTCTGTTTCTATTTTATCTGTATTGGAATATGTTGATTCCTGCATCGCAATCTCAAACGGCATATTCTGATTAAATCCTATTTCATTTAAAGTATTCATAAAATTCTCACTACCAATTTTAAGAGCTGCCTTTGCAAAATAAATATTATCAGAATAGATAATTGCATTTTTCATAATAACCGGTTCATATTCATGAAGTGTTGTCACTTGATAAGATCCCCAAGACGAATCTTTCTGCCATGCCAAACCTTCATTTCCAAAATCTTCTTTTGGATCTATGCTTTCCGTTTTCAACCCAATTCCTGCCACAACTGGTTTAAATGTTGAGCCAGGACACCATACTTGACGAAAACGATTATATAATGGCTTCTTTTCATCTTCGTTTAATGATGTCCATTTCTCTGATGATAAGCCCCGTATAAATTCATTATTATCATAAGATGGGGTACTTACCAAAGCCAATACTTCTCCCGTATAAGGATTCATTGCGACAGAACACCCCGGATCTTCTTTAAACTGCTCGTATAATGATTTTTGCAAATCGGAATCTATCGTTAATCTTATATCCATACCATCTTCTTTAAAAATACTTGCAAGAACCTCTTTTACTTCCCCATCACTATCCAAAATCTTTATATCACAACCATCTTTTCCTTTTAATTGCTTTTCGTATAACTTTTCCACCCCAGATCTTCCGATTACACTTTCAGCTGAATATCCTTCCCCTGGATGATTTTCCAAATCTTCTGCTGTTACAGACTGTACATAACCAATTAAATGAGCTGCTGCTTCCCCTAACTCATAGGTTCTAACTTCCACATCTGATAGCATAACCCCTGGAATTTCCAAAAGTTTATTCTGACAATCCTGCTCCTCAAGTGTCTTTTCTTCTGGCTGTATTTTCATTAAATCTATTTCTTCTACTTTCGGAATAGTTTCAATTGGTACAAAAGAATCTTCTTTTACCCACTTTGCTGTGAGTTTGTTATTTATTGTTTCTACATCTATCTCTAATAACTCCGCTATTTTTTCACTAGATACATTCCTGTCTTCCAGCTTTCCCGGTATAATGCCAACTGATGTTGCTACTCCTTTTCCTGCAAGCATTTTACCATCTCGGTCTAATATTTCTCCTCTCTCCGCTTTTGATGTAGTAACACTTATTTTATCATCACTCTCTAAATCTGGAAAAATCAGGCTATCCTGCCATACTAATTTATATCCCTGTTTCGTCTTCTTCAGTTCCGCCATATTGTCAAATTGTATTGTTCCAGCAATTGTATTACATGATGTTTCATACGAAAGCGTAACTGTATCTGCTTTTTTCTCTTTCACAGCTATATGACTGATTTTAATGTCACTGACCTCTATTCCTTCGTATATCTTAGAATTTCGTTGTATGTATTCTTCTTTTGTCAGATAAACTTTTTCATCTGAATCTATCATAGTATACATTACTTCATATTCCTTTTTTTCAATATGGTTCATATATTCCATAAGTGTATCTTCTGGTGATTCCGTTATCGTCCTTTTTAATAAAACACCTCCTGAAGCAGCGATTACTGTTATAGCCACTATCAGCCCAAAAATCTTACAAATGTAAGATTTCTGGGTGCTTTGTTTTTTCCGTCTTTTTTTCATAGATACCCCTTTCTTTCAACGCTTTTATTTCCTTAAATCTTACACTTGTAATATTTAAAAGTCAAGTCTTTTCTTAGGCATTATAAACTATCGATTTTATTGTGCAGTTTCCTCCGCTGACAATTCGCCGCTTCACAATAACCGCTCCATCCTTTTTTGTAAATGCTCTTTTTGTATACCAGGTTCGCCTTGAATTTTTTCCAAATCCAAAATCTCCATCCTGAATATTTAATTTCTTTGCACTAAGTCCAATAATGAAACCCACACAGGCTGAAGCAAGAATCCAGCTCCAGCGTGGGCTTCCGTCCCAGGACAAATCCATCATCGTGTGCGCAATAAAACCAATCAATAGCCCTGTCACAGGTCCACATATAATCGCAAATACTATCAAAACCGCATATTGAATACTGATAATCGTATTTGGCACCGGACTTGCTATAACAAAAAAACGAGCCAATACCATAAATAAGACCGTTCCAATTCCAACAGCAACGACATTTTTTATACTGCTAATGCCACTCATTATCCCCCTAATCTAGATGATAGGCGCCATGAGGATCGAAATCCGTTGATGCTTCAATCTCAATTCCATAATGGTCGTACACTTTTTCTTCAATGTCCACATCAATCCATCGGCAGTCCAGTTCTTTTTCATCCAAGACACAATAGCCGACACATGCAGGATCATTAAAATATAATAAATAGCCATCCGAAGTTTCTTTGTAACCAACGCAGACCACCCAATGTCCCTCCGTTAGATAGGTGTTCTGATTCGACGGATCATCCACATTGTAACTGCCATCCTCCGCCGAAGACCATGCCTGTATGCACATTAGCATAGGATGTTTTGCATTCAATGCCTCTACAAGCTCTTTTATTGTCCGTTTTTCTCCAGCATTGACAGCTATATCATTTATTTCGAAATACTGAAGTATATTTTCCGGTGGTGTTCCAGCTTCTTCAGTCGTTCCTAATACTTCTTCATAGGCTGTAAGATTGATATCCCCCTCATAGGGCTTAAGCCAGTTCATGATCATCTGCACACAGGTTGCTCCACATGTATAGTTGCCATATTGACGCAAATTCGGCATATCAACAAAAATATCCGCCTCTGAAATTGAACCATCATAAAAATCATTTTCTTCCTGAGTCTCAAGAACACTTTCTTCTGTACTACTGTTCAAAAATGTATTGACACTTCCACCGCTGCAACCTGCCATACTGCCAATAAGCATCAACAACAGGATGCTGGTCATCCATTTCCTCTCTTTACGCAATTTATTATCACTCCCTCATCCTTTTCCTTTATTTTCAGTTTAACACAGACTATTTGATCGAACATCGTCCCTTTTATAGATAATGTGGTCTTTTTTTGAGAAAATGGTTCCAGAATAAGCACCATTGCCGTAAAAAAATTGCAAATTTGCATTTTTTCATACCTTGCTGCCATTATCGCTAATCAGGACTGGATCGATCTGGAACTCAAGTTTCCGCTTCTTCAAAAAAACTGGAAAGTAATAAGATTTTTACTAACCTGCCAGTCAGTAGTCTTATTGTGTTCTAAAGTATTTTCAATTTTCAACTTCTACGCTTTTTATTATACAGGGAGCTCCCCAACATGCAAAAAAGCCTTGAATTATCCCCTTTTCATAGGAAATTCAAGGCTTCTCGTTGATTTACATGATAAAATTACGGTTCAGATTTTTATGTGAACTGTTCGATTATGTGTTCATCTGTTTTGCGACTTTTGAATTACATTCCAGCCTGAGCTGCAACTTCTGCTGCGAAGTCGTCAACTTTCTTTTCGATTCCTTCACCAGTCTCGAAACGAACGAATTTTGTAACTTTAACGTTTGCACCGTTCTCTTTTGCTACCTTATCAACGTATTTTCCTACTGTAAGGTCGCTGTCCTGAACGTATACCTGATCAAGCAGACAGATCTCTTTGAGCTCTTTGTTCAGACGTCCGATGATCATCTTCTCGATGATGTTTTCCGGTTTCTCCGGGTTCTCTTTCTTAGCCTGAGCAAGAAGAATTTCTTTCTCGTGATCAAGGTAATCCTGAGATACTTCCTCACGGGATACATACTTCGGAGACATAGCTGCTACCTGCATAGCTACGTTCTTCAGTGCTGCTTTGATCTCGTCGTTAACAACATCTGTATCAGCAACAACAAGAACACCGATACGTCCGCCACCGTGGATGTAAGGAACAACCACACCGTTGTCTGCTGCAACTTTCTCGAATCTTCTGATGTTCAGGTTCTCTCCGATAACTGCGATCTTCTCTACGAGAGCATCTTTTACAGTCTTTGTTGTATCAGCTTCCCAAGCCTCTGCCATAAATGCATCAAGATCAGCTGCTTCTGAATCTACTACCTGGTTAGCAACTGCTTCTACGAATCCCTGGAACTCATCGTTCTTTGCAACGAAGTCTGTCTCAGAGTTTACTTCTACGATTGCAGCAACTTTGTCATCTTTAACAACTGTCTTAACGATACCTTCTGCAGCGATTCTTCCAGCTTTTTTCTCAGCTTTAGCCTGTCCGTTCTTTCTAAGGAACTCTACAGCTGCGTCCATATCTCCGTTTGTCTCAGAAAGCGCTTTTTTACAGTCCATCATTCCAGCGCCTGTCATTTCTCTTAACTCTTTTACCATTCCTGCTGTGATTGCCATGATAATTTTCCTCCATTATTCATAATGTGTGTGTCACTGTAAGCAGTAACATATGCTTTTCTCTATAGAACTATTTCTATAAAGTAAAATGCTTCAACCTGATAATCAGGCTGAAGCATTTTCTTTCATATCAAGAACTGATATTACTCTTCTACAGCCTCTTCAGCTTCAGCTGCTTCTACAGCCTCCTCGTAATACTCATCCTCAGCTGCACCCTGGTTTGCTTCGATAACAGCGTCTGCCATCTTAGAAACGATCAGTTTTACAGCTCTGATTGCATCATCATTACCTGGGATTACGTAATCCAGTTCTTCTGGATCACAGTTTGTATCACAGATACCGATCAGCGGAATTCCGAGTGTGTGTGCTTCCTGTACACAGATTCTTTCTTTCTTAGGATCTACGATGAAGATAGCGTCTGGCAGTTTCTTCATGTCTTTGATTCCGCCAAGGTTCTTCTCAAGCTTTGTCCACTCTTTTTTCAGTTCGATAACTTCTTTCTTCGGAAGTACGTCGAATGTTCCATCTTCTGCCATTCTCTCGATGTCTTTCAGACGTTTGATACGGCTCTGGATTGTCTTGAAGTTTGTAAGCATTCCTCCAAGCCATCTCTCGTTTACATAATACATTCCGCAACGCTCAGCCTCAGCTTTGATTGCATCCTGTGCCTGTTTCTTTGTTCCTACGAAAAGAACTGTACCGCCTTCTGCAGCGATGTCAGAAACAGCCTTATATGCATCGTCAACCATTCCTACAGATTTCTGCAGGTCGATGATGTAGATACCATTTCTCTCTGTGTAGATGTATGGAGCCATCTTAGGGTTCCATCTTCTTGTCTGATGTCCAAAATGAACACCTGCTTCCAATAACTGCTTCATTGAAATAACGCTCATGTTATTCTCCTCCATTTGGTTTTTTTCTTCCGTATGTTTTACTCTCCTTCGCAACCGGACGAAACTCCTGTCTCGACTTAGGCACCTTGGAAGGAATCCACATACGTGTTTTTTAGCAACGTTCGTAGTATAGCATAAAACAAGGGACGTTGCAAGAACTTTTTCCCACAACGCCCCCATTTTTCAACATTTTTTGTTATTGTTCGTACTATGTGCGACCAACAGCCATTTTTATCCTCCTACGCAACAAGATGTGAATTTCCTATTCCTATACCAGCTGAAACGCTTTCAGCACATACAGCCATCCTGTCAACGTGAATGCACTGAACAATGTTGTCAACATCACTACACTTGATGATAAAACTCCTTCATGTCCCATATTCTTTGCCATAACAAAACTGCTTACTGTTGTTGCAGATCCAAGCATTACAAGGATTGCAATCAGTTCTTCCTGACGGAATCCCAGTTTCACAGCAATCGGAAGAAAAATTGCCACAAATACGATCAACTTCATAATTGTTGCTGTCACAGCCGGTTTGATCTTTCCAAGTGCTTTCCTAAAATCAAAGGTAGCTCCCATTGCCATCAGCCCCATTGGTGTGGACATTCCTCCAATACTTGTCACCGTTTTATTAAGAATTGTCGGCATTGGGATCTTGCAGGCTGACCAGATCAGACCAGCCACGATTCCAATGATGATTGGATTGGTTACGATTCCCTTTAACGTTTTCATCCATACAGCTTTATCAATTGCCTTTCGTTCCGGATGGAAAAAGGATAACACGATAACTGCCATCACATTATAAAGTGGTACACTTCCAATGATCATAAGTGGCGCCATCCCTGCATTTCCATAAATATTCTGGATAAATGCAATTCCAAGAAGTGCTGCGCTGCTCCGGTAAGAAGCCTGTATAAATTCCCCCTGGATTGAACGGTCTTTCCAGATGCAAGATACCAGCGCAGCAATTGTAATGCAGATAAATGTTACTACAAAACAGAAAATCACAAATTTGATATTCCACACTTCTTCAAAATCAACTTTTGCCAGATCACCAAACAACAATACCGGCAATGGAATCAGAAAGACAAATTTATTCATCTTTGCTGCAAACTCTTCATCCATCCAGCCAAGCTTTCTGAACAGCATTCCCAGTACCATCATCAAAAAGATCGGTACGGTTGCATTCAGACTAAAAACTAAATTTTCCATTCTTCTCACCAGTCCCCTACTCTGTACGAAGCGCTGTCACAGGATCACTCTTTGCTGCTTTCTTTGATGGAATCAGTCCACCAAGTAATGTCAGGACAACACTTAATAAAATCAGTATGATTGCCGGAACAATCGGCAGAACTGCATTTACCTTCGCATTATCCGCCACATTGTGAATAATCGCATTTCCCGGAATCAGAAGTAACAAGGTAAGTCCAATTCCGATCAGCCCTGCACAAAGTCCGATAATAAATGTCTCTGCATTAAACACCTGCGATACATTTCGCTTCGACGCACCGATTGCTCTTAATATTCCAATTTCCTTCTTCCGCTCAAGCACACTGATGTAGGTAATAACACCAATCATGATGGATGATACTACAAGAGAAATCGCTACAAATGCAATCAACACATAACTGATCGTATCTACGATTGTTGTGACAGAGGACATTAAAGTTCCAACCACATCGGTATAAGTAATAACCTGCTCGTCTTTTCCTTCTGCCTCCATCCTGCTATTATAATCGTCCAGAATCTTTACTACTTGTTCCTTTCCTTCAAAATCCTTTGGATAAATGTTAATAGCAGACGGAACTGCAAAATCTACATATCCCAGTTTCTGCAGATTACTATCATAAGAAGCCATGCCTTTCCCACTCATTGACATCATAAGCTCCGCCAGATCATCTTCCGTCATATTCATCTGAAATGCGTCTGCAAATGCTGTCGGATCAATCTGCATTGCATTTCCAAGGGTGTTCTGAAACTGCGTTCCTACGTTGGTCATCATCTGCTTCATTGCAGATTCAAGCCCTGTTGTCATCTGACTGACAATCTGTGTCATTGCAGAGGACACCTGTGTCTCAAGTGTCTGACCAAGGGTGTCTCCCAGAGTCCCCATTGCCTGATTCATATAATTTCCGATGATTTTTGACACCTGACTTTCCAGCTGATCCATATCGATCATTGCTGACAGACCTTCCTGAAACTGCTTCTTTCCATCATCTGTTTGCAGATAATCCATGAAATATTCTCCCATCTTAGACGGATCCGGAAGACCATTCTCAGAAGCATATGCCAAATAGCCTTTCACAAGGTCATCTGATAGTTTCTCAAGCTGTTCCGGTGTTATCTCGATCTTCGGATCTTCCGGCATAACTTCTGACATCCAATCTGAAATTATTTTCTTCGCTTCATCCGTCTGAAGATATTCCATCAAATATTCATCAAATTGATCCGGATCTGTATATCCTTTTTCCGTAATATACTGTTCGTATCCGGCCATAATATTTTTGATCAATTCCTGTATTTTCTCGGTTGTAAGTGTCACTGTTCCGCTTGATTTAATGATATCTTTTATATTATCGGAAATAATCTTTTTCGCTTCCTCCGTCTTGAGAAATGCTGTAAAATCCTCTCCAAGACCTGAATAATCTGCTTCTGGATGTGTCTTTGCATACTCCTGATATCCTGTCAGCAGTCCACAAGCCATCTGTTTCATACCATCCGGTGATACTTTCAGATCAAGATTCGAAATAATCTCTCCTAGATTCATCTGCGGCATTCCGGAAAGATCTAAGTTCAGAGAATCTGGATTTACAAGTCCCGACAGATCCAGTGTATTACTTCCTGTCTGAAATGCTTTTGACAAATTCATAGACTCACTGAGATTTAACGAATTCCCAAAATCCAGAGAATTTCCTAAATTGTTCATCGCACTTGCGTCAAATCCAAATGCTTTCTGCAGTGCTGCTTCGTCAACCGTAAATAAAGAATCCATGGAGAATCCATTTTCACTGTCTTTCTCTCCGAATTTTTTATTTGTAAATACATTAACATCCGGATTTGCCAGCTGCTGTTTCACAATCTCACTTTTTGCTGCCTGTTCTGCCACATGTTTCGTCAATGATGTCGGATATGCAATTCCCGGACTCAGAGAGGAGGCTTTCGCATCTTCAGCGGGTTTCACAATACCAACCACGGTAAGATCTTCCCCATTCGCTACAAGTGATTTCATATAATCTTCATTATCCGTCTTATCTTTCCAAACCTGATACTGGCTATCATATTCATAATACTCAGAACTGTTCACAAGCTTGAACTTTGTTCCGATAATATCATCATAAGAATAGGTTCCCAGATCATCCGGTGTAGTAACATTTTCCTCTTTCACAAATGACTGGATCATCTCATCAAGTTCCAGCGGATCACGAAGTCCCAATGTATAAAGCATAAAGTCACTCATTCCGCCATTCGAGGTCAGAACCACAACACATTCATTATATTTCTCTGGCCAATGCCCCTTTTCCACTTCATACTGATTTTCATAAAGTTTACTGCTCTCCGGCATCTCATAAAAAACATCTGTACTCATCATAGATGACATCATACTATTCGTACTTATAGAAGAACCCAATCCCATAGCTGAAAAGGATTGATCTGGATTCACCTGACGGATACTGTCTTTATTTTCTTTATAAATCTGCGGAGAAATGCTGTACTTATATTCTATAGCATTCGTATATTGTTCCACTCCACTCTTGCCAGTATCAAGATACTTCTTCAAAGCACCAAGGTCATTTGAATCCATTGTGGAAAACATATTCGTCACCATCTGAATTACTTTAACCTGATCTGTTGACTTTTTCTTTGTATCTGACTTCTCTTTGTCTGTTTTTTTATCGTCCGCAGAAGCACTGTCCATCCCAACCATCATGGATGTCAGATCAAAGCCTGTACTTTGTATCTGCAATGGATATTCTGAAAGCGTCTCTTCCTCTACGTTCTGAATATATTGATTCACACCTGTAGATAGAGACAGAATTAATGCAATTCCGATAATTCCGATTGAACCTGCAAATGAAGTCAGAAGCGTTCGCGCCTTCTTTGTCTTCAGATTGTTAAAGCTCAAAGCTAATGCTGTCAGAAATGACATCGAGGATTTTCCCATATTCCTGTGTTCTGCCACTCCCATCGTTGCTTCATCTACTTCAAACGGATCTGTATCTGAACGGATCACACCATCTTTTAATGTAACGATTCTTGTCGCATACTGCTCTGCAAGCTCCGGATTATGTGTAACCATAACAACCAGACGGTCTTTCGCTACTTCCTGAAGAAGATCCATGACCTGCACACTTGTATCACTGTCCAGTGCACCTGTCGGTTCATCTGCAAGCAGAATATCCGGATCATTCACTAATGCCCGGGCAATCGCAACACGCTGCATCTGTCCCCCGGACATCTGACTTGGTCTCTTGTGAATCTGCGCACCTAGTCCAACCTTTTCAAGCGCTTCTGTCGCACGTTTCCTTCTCTCGGACTTGCCAATCCCCGAAATCGTAAGTGCCAGTTCAACATTTGCCAGAACAGTCTGATGCGGAATCAGATTATAACTCTGGAAAACAAATCCAATCGTATGATTACGATAAGAATCCCAGTCTCTGTCCTTATATTTCTTCGTTGATATTCCATTGATGATCAGATCTCCGCTGTCATACCGATCCAGACCGCCAATGATATTCAAAAGCGTTGTCTTTCCCGAACCACTCGGTCCCAGAATAGCAACAAATTCATTATCTCTGAGATTCAGACTGACATCATCCAATGCTTTCTGTATCAGATTACCTGTTCGATATTCCTTGCAAATATGTTGTATCTGAAGCATGCCTTCTCTCCTTTTCCAATCACTATACAGCCATTATTTTACTATTCTACACCCTGCTTGGATGAATTGTCATTCACTTTATAAAAATTTCAAGAATTCATAACTCCTCCCTAGCTCTACGCTTCTTCCATATTACTATCTTTTTCATAGGTAAACTGTGAATTTCAAATTTTTTTCTTGATTTCTACACATTTTTTTGCCATAATGTGGTTAGATAATATGTAATACGCAAAAGCATTGGAGGAATTTATCATGAAAACATATGAAAAACCTGTTGTTTCCGTTGACACTGGCCTTGCTGAAGGAGTATACGCTGCAAGCGGTGCAACTCAGGGAACATTAAATGTTACCTATCAGGGTGTCTGGGATCGCTGGGGTACTAACGGCGGCAAAGGTCTTGCCCTGGCTGACTGGTCAGGCATTGACGGAACTATTACACTCAACATCACTTTTAATGACACAGTAGATCAGGTTGAGACAGACGATGCATCTGTTAAGGCATCCTGTTCAGGAAAAACTGCAACTCTTACATTCGCAAGTACAGCAAGTAATCCATTGACAATCGGAATCCATCTGAATCACGGAACATCTATTGATGATCTTAAGATGACAGGATTCACTTATTCTGTAAATTAACTCTATAATTTCACTTTTTTAAATTGGCTGCCGGTTCATTTACTTGATAAAACCGACAGCCACTTCATTTTTTTCTATCTGACTTTCATATTTTTAAGTTCGCAGATAATAATCTCTGCTCCATTCATTGACTTGCTTCTCATTCTAAAAATCCTTTATCATCCGCTCAATCTCGCTCTTCTCAAGCACCTGACACTTTTTCTCCCTGATTGCATAAACCCGGGTACAGATATTCAGTACCGTCGGCCGGTGTGTCGTCACAATACAGGTTCTTGGATAAGTATCTGCCATGATATTTTTCAATACCTTTCTCTCTGTCGCCACATCAAGTGCTGAAGTAGCTTCATCAAGCAAAAGAATCGGTGATTTTCGAAGCAGTGCTCTTGCAATAGACAACCGCTGTGCCTGTCCTTCGGAGAATCCGCCGCCTCGTTCTTTGATCTTGCTTTCGATTCCATCCGGAAGCTTTTCTACAAATTTCCATGCATCTGCAAGCTTTAACGCCTCTATGATCTCCTCATCTGACGCATCCGGTTTTACATTTCGCAGATTCTCTGCAATCGTACCGGAGAACATCGTATTCCCCTGTGGAACATAGGAAAACAGTTTTCTGGTGGACGGAGACATTGGATGCTTTTTCTCATGATCCCCTCCCGCACAGACATCCGCTGTTCCGGACTGTGCTCGCAGAAGAGATAAGATCAGACGAAGCATCGTTGTCTTTCCCTCGCCGGAAGGTCCTACCAGTGCTACAATCTCATGAGGATAAGCTTCCACATCTGCATGTACAAAAACTTCTGTTCCGGACTCATAAGTATAGCTGAGATCTTTCATTGTCAGTCCGATGCCTTGTTCGCGATATTCTTTTGCAAATTTCCGAACAGCTTCATCCTGACTGTAATCTTCCTGTGGCATCTCCACAATATCCATCAATCGCCCCGCTGAGATTGTGAGAGAAATAGCTGACGGCACGAGGCTTGTCAGGGAGTTCACAGAACTTGTCAAAGTTCCTGATAAAGACAAGAACATCGTCATCGTTCCATAACTGATCACACCGCTCCACACGCGGTAAATTCCCCATCCATAACAACTGTAGGAAACAATAAATCCAACCAACGACATCAGAACAGAGGTCAGCATCGACATTTTCTGAAAATCGAGACGCATATCGATATACTCCTGCTGCAGATTTTTCAGCCGGTCAATGTAAAAATGAATCAGATCAAATGCCTTGATCGTCTGTATATTGGAAAAAGATTCCTGGTTAAATCCATACAGTTTCGCATTCATTGCTGCACTTCTCTGGTTGTTATTGCGCATCCTTCGAAGCAGCGGCTTTGACATCAGCGCACTGAACGGGATTCCGATCAAAGCAAATATTGCGAAGGTCGGATCATAGTAAAGAACCACTGCAAGTGCACTGAAAAATTTCACGATATAAATGATCAGATTCGGCAGCCAATTCAGAATACCGGAAGAAATATTGGACGCATCAGAACTCCACCTCGTCACCAGATCTCCCGTATGATAAGCGGTCAATGACTCCCAGTCTGTCACAAGCATCTTAGCAAAGATATCATTCTTTATCTCCGTATCAACCTTCAGATTCACAAAGGTTGACGCATAACCTGTCGCCTGTGAGACAAGAATATTCGCAACCGAAAAACCGATCATAGCTGCAAATGTACTCAACAGCTTTCCTGTCTGATGACCGGTGATAATATCAACCAGGTCTTTCGAAATCAAACTGGATACCAGAGATACACCGGTTCCTGCAACACCAAGCAGTGTGTAAAGAAGCATTGCTTTCCAGTATCGTTTTGCATACTGTCCGATCCACAGCGTCTGAGTCCACATCTTCTGAAGCGTACCCTCTTTCAAATGTTTCTGGATCTTTTGAATATATTCTTTCATCATGCTTCTATTTCCTCGTTCTTCTCATCAATCCACTTCCTGATCACCTCTACCGCTGATGGATTCTTCGTACAAAAAAACTGCGTGATCCGGGTTTGTTCTGCCATCTGTTCTGCGAATTCAAGATTTCCTGTTGCCATCTGCTCTGTCCAGGCTGGTGAGATCATCCTTTGAGTCACACGCAGCACCTGTTCAAATGGAGACAGTTCTTCTACATGATCCTCCCCGTCTCTTCCAAGAAGAATAATTCCACCGAGCTCTATTGTCTCTATTGTACATAATCCAGAAGTACCACACCACGGAATCCCATAGATACAATACCCGTCTCCCTTTTCTCTTTTTCCAATAAGGTTAAGATCTCCATTCAGATACGGTGTACCTGCATATTCATGCCAAAGCGCTGTATGTGTAGATTTTCCCATTCCTGAATGCCCGGAAAAAAGCCATGCCTGTCCCCGATACAATATAGAGGCCGAATGTAGCGCATAATATCCATTTTTCTGGGCATACAATAAAAAGACATGACGAATCACGTGAAAGAGATTCTCACAATAAATCTCTTTCTCTGTCTCATCCGCTCTTTCTGCCTCTAAGCTACAATAAATCCGCACATATCCTGTATCTTTCGTCACGTAAACTTTTTGAATATTCTTCATTGTCGGAAAGTGAAGCTCATATATTCCTGCCAGATCAAGGACTTCCAGCTCTTTATTCTTTAAAAGTAATTTACCATTGGAATAAATCGGTGGTATCCCATAGAGTACCTCAATCCTCTGCCCTGATGCCAGCTCATGATTGGAAGAGGATTCTTCCTCGATGTTTTCAAATCTATCTTTACTCAGAAATGGTTTGAATTTTTCTGAAAAGAACTCTTCTCTTCCATAGAATCCAATTCTGAGCATTCCAATCTCCATATCTCCCCAAAGCGGTTCATACAACGGTCGCAGATCCTCATTCAATACTCCGAGTGTAAGTAACTGATCAATAAATGTCTCTATCTGCTTTTCTACTTCATTCCGCTCCTTCTCTTTTATTTCATAATACTGTATAACTGCTTTCAGTATCTCTTCTCTTTCTTTTGGATGCTCTAAAAAATTCCAGAGAAAACTTCCGGTCTCGTTAAGTACCATCCCCTTTCTCTGATCTGCGATTTTCTGTCCATAAGGCATCAGATAATTCTTCTCTTTAATTTTTCTTAGAGCATATCCTTCCTGTCTTCTTAACATAATCCTTTAATTGCTTCTATTGTTCTGATATATTCTTGTTCTACTGCTTCAAACATCTCTGTGCAGTTTTCTTTGATCTCTTTGTCTCGAAGTTCTTCTGTTAATGCAGAACTAACTTCAAATAACTTTGTAAATCCAAGATTCATACACACGCCTTTCAATGTATGTGCACTTCTGAATGCGAGTTCTGCATCCTGATTTTCAAGTCCTTCTTTTAATCCCTGGAAACTTGTATCATCCAAAAACTTCAATACAAATTTACGGACCAGTGTTTCACTTCCAAGCCTTCTCATCACATCATCATAGTCACTATCCATTGATTCATAGCATTCTTCTAAATTCATTTTTGTTTACTCCTTAATTTTCTTTTTCCCTTGTTTCTGAAAAAGAGTCTTTCATGCAATGCTTCCTGAACATTCATCTCACTGTCCTTTCTACATTGCCAATTTTTATTCTATGTGATTTCCTTAGAAAATACAAGTAATCTCCCCTTTTCAAACAGGAATTCTCGAATAAAATCTCTTTTTTTTTAATTCCGACAATGTTATAATGAACTACTGCTTTGCATAAGCAGTGATTTGCAACGCTTATTAAATTTACAGGAACGTGATTTTATGAATACAAATGATTTATTTTCCCGAACAAAGGGATCAGATACTCCTGATACATACAAGTATGATCTGGAGCAATTACTGAAAGATGGATATTCTATCCGTATTCATCCTCAGGGATACAGTATGTACCCACTTTTCATTCCAAAAAGGGATGAAGCTGTGATCGAACCGGTTGATGTGAATACACTCCGGCGCAATGATGTTGTTCTTTATCGAAGAGATTCCGGTATTCTTGTTCTTCACAGGATTTTAAAAACAAATCCGAACGGAATCTGGCTTGTCGGGGATAATCAGACAGAAATCGAAGGTCCTCTTAGTACAGATCAGATCAAAGGACGTCTCTGTCTTGTAATACGCAACGGACATGAAATCTCTGTCAGCTCTGTACCCTATCGTTTTCTCACTTCCTTCTGGCTCTTCCTTCGGCCTCTGCGTCCTTTCTTTTGGAAACTGAGTCATTTATTAAAAAGGTGAGACTACTCCTTTCTCCTGCAGGAAGTCTATCACTTCCTGCACATCCTGAAGTACTTCTTCCGCTCTGATTCCATATTCTTCACTCAACAGTTCTGCAAGAACTTTCACTGAATCTGCCTCTTCCACATGTTCATAGATCCACGCAGCCGATTCACTTAATGTCAGTACTTCCTGCGTTTCTTCAGCCTTTTCTTCGCATGGGAAAATATTATATTCATCTGCAATTCTTTTTAATATATAACCTTTTTCTTTTTTCACTTCTTTTCTCCTGATTTATTTCATGATACAATGATCATTGATTATCATTTATTAACTGTATTTTACAAGGAAAGGAACTCTAAATGAATCGTCCGGAAACAACTTACCTTAAAATCCTCAATAATGTCTGCTCTGGCTCTTTTTCACCCGTTGCAATTACATCTGAAGATCTTCCTGAACTTACCAGCCTTGCTTTGAGACATTTTACAAGTCCTTTTCTCTTACCTTATATTAAAAATGAGTCCGCGCTCTCTGCATTGAAGCAGCAGACAAAGCAATTAACTCTGCAGTATTATCAATTAGAGCAGTTTACCCATAAAACAGCCCAGATTTTGGACAACGCACAGATTCCTTATATTCTTCTGAAAGGAATCAGCCTGGCCTCCACTTATCCGCAGGCTGAATATCGTAAACTGGGAGATGTCGATCTCTACATTCCTGATGCTGATGCATTCAAGAAAGCCTGCGAAATCCTGAACAGAAACAATTTTCATCAAATTGAGGAGTTTAGTGATCATCATCTGACTTTCTCATATACTTTTCCAAAGATTCAAAAAAGTTTTCTTTTGGAACTACATTATCGAATTGTCGGAATGTATCAATACGAACCGGCCAACCAGCTGATCAATCAAATTTATAACAGCACTGCATTTTCTCCTGACAGGCAACAGATCGGAACATATGATTATCCGGTACTTCCGCCGACAGAATATGTTTTTTATATGCTTCACCACATGCTGAAACATTATCTGTACAGCGGATTTGGTGTCCGGCTTTTATGTGATTTTGTCTTTTATCTGAAACAGCATGCTGATGAGATTGACTTTTTTAAAATTCATGACTGGTGCCGTCACTCAAAAATACTTCATCTATATGAAATTATTATCGAAAGCTGCCGGATCTATCTGGGACTTTCCGCCTGTATTGACCCAGAGATTCATTATGATCCGGAATTGTGTCAACAATTTATAGAGAAAATTCTCTCAGATTCCGATACCGGAACTGAAACCACAACTGCACTTGTCGGAAGTACCTCTTATAAGAGAATCACTTTAGGCACTTATTTTAAAGAAGGACATTTTCAGATGAAGCTTCAATACCCACATTTAAACAAATGTGTCTTCCTTTGGCCTGTTCTGTGGGGGATCACTTTTTTCCGGTTCCTGCATAATACTTATAAAATACGAAATACAACATTATTTCAGACACTCCGGCAATTTAAAAAGGCGAATTCACATACTCAGTTAATTCGTATTTTTGAAAACAGTGATTCGTAATACATTAGATACTTTTCAAGAGAGGGGAATTTTTTCAGCTATTCCCTTCTCCCAGCTTTTAGCTTCTTTAACATTACTTTCAATACTTTCTCCAGCTCTATATAATCTAAACTCTTACGGTAAATAATCCATAACAGGAAATTTGGCACTACAGCACAAATTCCCAGTCGAATCATAAACTGGAAAAACACCATTCCTTCTATCTGACTACAGCATAAATCTGTTATCCCCCAGACTATTCCCATCACGATCAAATTGAAAGCATATCTCAAAAAGAACGGAAACACGGGCTTTTGGAGACGGTATTTATACAAGACATACGGCTCTACCCAAAGACAAGTCAGTACTGTACTTGTAATCGTCCCTAAGAATACACCTGCTACTCCAAACTGACATACAAACAAAATTGATGTGATCAGATTCAATATTGCCTCAATAATTGATTTATATCTGTCATACCAGAACAGACCCATAGACTCTTTAAAAATCAATGTTGCCTTTCTTGTTCCATTCAAAAAGAAATTAATACAAAGAATTAAAACAACCGGAAAATCAAACAGATACTTTCTGCCAAATGCAATCTCTACAAAAGGATTCAAAAGTTCCAACAGACAGATTCCGGCCACCCCATAAAGCCAGTGTCCTAAAAAGAACAGTTCCTGAAAGATCCTGTGGATTTTTTCTTTCTCTTCCGTCTCCCCAAGATTCCCTACACTTGCTGCAACACCTTGCAATACCTGATCTAAAATCTGTCGAATAGAGCCTATGAGAAGATAATAATTAGAATAAATACCTGCACTGATCACACCCACAAAACTGGAGATCAGAAGATTGTCTGTATTACTTACAACCACTGCTCCAATCTTATGCATCATCATTGCTTTCACATTTCTTACAATCTGCTGCTTTTCTTCTTTTGGAAGATGTCCATTACACGGTTCTTTCAGATAAGGGAACATCTTGTCTGCTTTTCTTGACATACATACATTTCCAAGAAAGGTACAGAACACTGCGATCATCAAAAACAAAACAAAGTTCTTCGTACATAACAGAATCACTATCTGACAGATATCCTGCAGCACAAGAAAGCCGTTGTGATACATCACTGTAATATAACTCATCTGATGTGCATCTACAAGCGTTTTTTTGTAAATAAGCAAATAAGAAATCACTGAATTCAACAGATATAGAAGATAGATCAGGACTAAATGATCTACATCTGGACGGTCTTTCATCAAAACATCCAGAAACGGGATGATCAGAAGTCCTGCGATCAATACAATTGCCGCAGTCACCCGATAAAACAGACGAAAAAGCCGCATCAATATCTTCTGTTTTTCGTAATCTTTTCTTGCGATTGGGCCATATAGCGCATAAGTGATTGCTGTACCTACGCCCAATTCAGAAAGGGATAATATATTTAAAATATCCGTGAACAGGCCATTGATCCCTACATACCCCTCACTCAACGTTCTTGTGAAAACAACTCTGGTAAAAAATCCCATCAGAATAGCGCTCACCTGAGCAAGCAACGCTACAGACGTATTCATCATTGAATATTCGGTTCTTGATTTCTGTTTCACGGTTCACATATCCTTTCTTTTTCGTTATAATGAAATATATCATATAATTGCTTAAATGAATAGGGATGAAATTATCATGAAAAAAAGAATTACAACTATCTTTCACTACATTGTTTTTCTGTTCTGTCTGACAGGAGGACTCTGTCTTTTATTATTTATATTAAAACAGCGTTATCACCCTGTTGAATATACTCCGGCAAAAATTTCTGAATCTGCTGTCACACTTTCAAATCCATACTGTGGTTTTTATCAGTTGAATGGCTATGTGCTCTCTGACAGTACCTCGGCAGACGTTGCTGCCAACTGGGGAGCAGAACGCTGTTCATCTGACCCCTATCAGCTTATGCTTTTAGAAATTAATCTAAAAGAATACTCAGGAACAGCAATCAGTCAGAAAGGGCTAGACGAGCTAAATGCGCTCCTTGATGCCTGTACGGATGCAAAGAAACAGCTTATTCTGCGTTTTCTCTATGATTGGGATGGACAAGCTCTTTCCACAGAACCTGCAAATATATCTACCATTCAAAATCATATAAAACAGGTTTCCAGTATTGTCAACTCACACGTTGATTGTGTTTATCTCCTGCAAGGTGTTTTCACAGGAAATAACGGAGAAATGAATCATACAAACTTTGGTGATTCCGAAAGTGTAAGAGTGCTGATGGAGCAACTCGCAGATGTCATTGACAATAAAATCTTTCTTTCGGTAAGAACTCCTGCTCAGCTTCGAAGCATTCTTAAAAACAAGTCAGCTTTGGAGAGTTCGGAAGCTTACTCTGGGACATTGGCTTCCAGGCTCGGATTATACAATGACGGAATGCTTGGTTCTGTCTATGATCTGGGAACCTATGATGATACTCCTTTTTCCAATCCACATGACCTGGATGAGAAAGGAACCCGTGCAGAAGAGCTGCTCTTTCAGCGTCAACTCTGCATGTATGTTCCAAACGGAGGAGAAGTAACTGTAGACAATCCCTATAATAATCTTCCAAATGCTCTGTCTGATCTTGCTATTATGCATGTTTCTTATCTGAATGCACAACATGATGCTGCAGTTTTAGATAAATGGAAAAACAGTAGTTATACTGGGGGTGATTCCCTGTTCTCCGGAAAAAGCGGATATGATTATATCTCCGCCCATCTCGGCTACCGCTATGTACTGACAGGCTCAGATCTCAGTTACCATGCAGTTTTAGACAATACTGCTACACTGACTTTAAAGATCAATAACCGTGGGTTTGCTCCTGCTTATCGCTTTTTTACAACTACATTATATCTGACAGATCAGAAAACAAATGAAAAAAAAGAAATTTTGACAACGATTGATAACCGTACAATTGTCGGGGAAAATGATTCTATTTTTTCACTTGATCTGGATGTCCGTTCTATTAAAAAAGGAACTTACAATATCACTTTGGAAATGCAGGATTCTTACACCGGACTTCCAATCCACTTTGCGAATCTCGGGTATGAATCTTCTGAAGAGATTCCTGTCGGGACTCTGACTGTTCAGTGATATATACACGGATTCTCTTTTATCCTCTGCGCAGAATTCCAAGAAACAACTTGGGTTCTGCGCCTACACATTCTCCTTCTTGCTTTATTTTAAAAACATCTGAACTACAGTTCGTTTTTTTCCACCATTTCCAGTCCCTTTATTTTTTCTTTATCCAGTTTTAATATCTTTTCTCTAATCCAGACCGCAATTATTGAAATTGTCATCCGGAACATATAGATAATCGGCTTGAGGCCGGAGTGCATACTCTCTCCTTCTGTTCTTGCATGCATTACTGCCGGAATTTCGCGCACTCTGAAACCTAAAAGGAGCATTTGCATAATCATATTTGCATCTGGATAACGATCATCAAAGTTATTGTATTTTGAATAAAAAAGCACTGTTCTCCAGCTCAATCCCTGTAATCCCGTTGTAGGATCCATGATTTTCTTTCCCGTTCCAATCCAGATCATTTTGCGAAATAATACAAATGCTACTTTTTTCGCTACTGAGACTGAGAACGATGCACTTCCTTCCATAAATCGTGATCCTAAAACAATATCCGGGAAATTTCCGTTTTCGTCTTTTTTCTGTAATTCTTTATATAAATGAAGGACATTTTTTACATCGTGCTGTCCATCTGCGTCCATCTGAATTACATAGTGATATCCTTTTCGTATAGCATATTTATACCCTAATTGAAGGCCACTTCCATATCCAAGATTGAAAACATGTGTAACCACCGTATGTTTTCGTGCCTTTGCCACCCAGTTTGTAGCATCTGAAGATGCATCATTCATCACGAGAACATCCGCTATTGATGCTATCTCCGGATCTTCCAGCTGGTCAAGAAGCGTCACGATTGTCTTTGCTTCGTTGTAAGCCGGTATAATAATTAAAACTTCTTTTTTGTTCTTCATCTTTTTCTACTCTTTTCCTGATTCATCCTGTTTCTTATAAATGAATTGATAAACTTTAATTCCAAAACAAAGATTTGATATCTGGCTTTTCCATTAACAATGTCTCTGCTGATCTACATCCATAGATTTCTCTTTGTCTTTCATTTTCTAAAAGTTCTTCAATCTTCTTACTGACTGATTCCGGTGTTAATGCACAGACTGAGCCATCCACTCCATCTTTCACTTGTTCTCTGTTTCCATTGCAATCAGACACTAAAATTGGACACCCCAGTATCTTTGCTTCCTGGACTGCAATACTTTTCCCTTCAAACCGTGTTGCATGTACATAGAGATCGCACTGTGCATAATAAGGATATGGATTCTCCACAGCCCCTAAAAGAATAAAATCTTTTTCTAATCCTAATCTGTTAATTTGCCGTTGGAGCACCTCACGCAGTTCCCCTTCGCCAAGAACATACCAGCGCGCCTGCACTCCTTTCTCTTTTAGAAGCTTCATTGCATCAATTGCAATTTCATAAGCTTTTTGTGAAGTCAGTCTCCCGACTGTCAACAGTCTCCATCCATCATACTCGTCTGAAAAGCCACCATCAGCCTTTGCTTTTTCTCTGATTCCTTTTTGATCGATCAAGTTCGGAAAAACCATTATCCTTTCCTTACATTCCGGATATACTCTTTCCAAACTGTTTCGTACTTCTTCAGACACGGTAAAGATCCGATCAAAATCCTGATAACAGTTTTTATCTAACTTTCTGGTATATCCCGCATATGTATAATCCACATGTAGAAATGCTATTTTTCTTTTTGCATTCACGTGGTCATGAACATAATATGTTGATCCGCCTTCCAAATACGCAACCGCCAGATCATAAGTATCCTTTAGTTTCATTCCACTGTCAGACATAACTCTCCACAGAAGTTTATCAGGATACACTTTTCTGCTTTTTATCATTTGCATCAGACCTTTCAACAAATATGGTATATTTTTGAATACCGCTCCTTTTTGAAAAAGTCTGCAAAAAATCTGATGATTTAGCGTCTTCTTTCCTTCTTTTGAGAGAACTGACATATTTGAATAATTCTGATTCAGTACTTTTACATATTGGGGAATCTGACTGATCAATTCACCCTGATTTAAAAGAACATATAAGGATACTTCATACTCTTCTTTCGGAAATTCTTTCAGCAATTCCAGCAATGCCTTCTCCGCACCTGCGCATCCCAATGTATTGATCACAAATAAAACATTCTTTTTTCTCATAATTCTTTTACTCACTGCCTCTTTTCTCTCTATCTGCTGTATTTTCCTCCTGCTTCAGTTCTGACAATTGCCGTTTCAGATTTTTAATTTCAAAAATCAAATATTCACTGTCATGATTTAAAAGCGAAGTCTGCATTGCAAGTTCTTGATTTTTCCGGATCAAGGAAGATACCTGAATACTTATAAACCATGCCCCGCTTACAAGAATGATTACAATTAACAAAGCAAATATAAATCCACATAAACTAATATGTTTCTCCAGATTTGTCGGCTTTAACAGAAATCCGCATACAACAAACAATACCGATAAAGCTGCCCAGACCAGACAAAACTGCTCTGTCATTTGTCTTTTTGCCAAAGATACGACTGTCTTAAACAGAATAAACACACCCAATATAATCATAAATAATTTTAAAACATTTCCTATATCCATTTTTCATATCCTACCTTTTTGTTCTATTTCTTTCATTTTTCATATCTGTCAAACACTTTTGATGACGGACATTTTTCGCTGTTCTTTTTCAAAAGTATTCCTTTACAAAAAATGTGTGTATCTAGATTTTTTTCCACCCATCGAATCCGATGATATGCCATTGACCATCCTGCAAAGCTTCCAACAATCAATCCCATGCCATACCAGATTTCTGAAAGATGCGTCGCTACAATACTTGCAATCAGTGTAGTGACACAAAATGTTAGTCCTGTCATAACAGCACCTGTCAAGTCATTAAAGTAATAGAGAAAGATAATCTCCGCATACATTAAAAATAAAATAAAGTATCCCGCTGACAACCCCGGATAGATCCGCATCGTCAATCCTCCAAATCCAAATCTCGGAAGAAGTATCATGCAGATTAAAAACAGAATCAGGGAAATAATAAACTGCACTCTTGCAAGACTCATCAATTCACTCCCAAGAAGGCGGAACATTCGCTTCTTTGTAACTTGTATATCAATTCCTCTTCCACCGATCACGGCCTCTGAATAAGCTTTATATCTCTCATGAAAATGCATCTCCACTCTGCTTATAAAAATAACACTGGCTGAAATGTTCGTAAACATTGCAAGGCACGATGCCATATCGTAGGACGTTGCACATACAAAACTCTTCACAACCGTCATATGCAGATCTGTCGTCCAAAACACAAAATTATGAATATATAATCCAAGTATATAGAGAAAATTAGCAACGACTAACTGCCAGTAATTTTTAAAATATCTGATTACTTTCTTATATTGTCCGCTATTCTCACGAAAATAGCTTCTTACTACTGAAAACTCCAATGCTGCAATCAACGTAAATCCAATTGTCAATGCTAAAAGTATACTGTACGTTATACTCCACATCAATAAAAAACGAAACACAAGTGACAGCAGAGAACTCACGATCATTCCTATTGTAAAAAAGCATGATATTTTTTTATAATCTTTACAAATTGACAAGTATAACATCGAATAAAAAGTTAAAACTAATGCGATATATCCACAATAACCTGTAAATACATAAATAATGTCTACCTTACCCACAACAAATTCATGAATACAAAATGGAATACCCACCAGTGAACTCAAAAAAATATTTAAAAATAGTCCAAGATAATAACACGGAAGGATATCCTCATAGTTTTCTTCATAAATCACATCCGACATATATCTCGACAACACAGAATTAAACGGTGACGCTGTCAGCAATGCAAAAATAAAAATATACAGAATCGTACAGGAAAACAACTCTCTGGCGGCAAAACCAAGTGTAGAAAATTCAAGTGCCCATTCCATAAATATCAATGCACCGATCACAACAAGCATTGGTGCAATCGTTACTACTATACTATAACCAGCACCATACAAATCTGTTGTTAATGTGTTTTTTTCATAAATCTTATTTAACCGGACACCGATTCCTGCCATTATAGTTTCTCCTTCCTGGATTTTCCTGTAGTATCCTATTCTTGCTCTAATTCAAGGTCAAACGGTTTCTCACTCCAGATCTGTCCTTGCTTCTCTGCAAATTCCTGATAAATTTCCTTATATACAGCTTTCATCTGATCAATTCGATAAAATGCCTGTACCCTCTTATACCCCGCTTCTCCCATACATTCTCTCATCTTTTTATTCTGCGCAAGATCTATCATTGCCTGCGCGATTTCTTCCAGATTCATGATATGAGTCAAAATCCCTGCACTCCCAAAAGTATCTGTTGGTCCATAGATCAGTTCCCGACAATTTCCTACATCCGTAGCGATCACCGGACAATGTGCCGCATAACTTTCCAGAATTGTTAATGGCTGCCCTTCACTAATGCTTGTAAGCAACGTAAAATCCATCTTTCCAAGATAATCTCTCACATCAACTCTTCCTGTAAATTCAACATCTTTCACACCAAGCATATCGACAAGTTCAAAACACTCTCTTGCATATTTTTCATCTTCATCCGTAGGACCCATGATCCACAACTTTAATTCCGGAACCTTTTGCTTTGCAAAGGCAAAAGACTGAATCATTGTCTTTACATCTTTGATCGGAGTAACACGAAGTACCGCTCCTGCATAGATCCATTTTTTCTCTTCTTCAGATTTCCCCGGCAGATTTGCAAGTCTGTCCACATCTATGCCATTTGGTGTAATTCTGATTTTGTCCTTTGGACATCCAAGTTCAATCTGCAGATCTCTGGCACGCTGATACAAACTTGTTACAGTATCAGCCCGTTCATATGCCATTAACGACATTTTCTTAAACTGTTCAATCCAAATGTTTTTATAGATTCCATGCACCCAATCAGCCTTGATCAATTCTTCTTCCCGTTCTCTTGTATAGATACCATGCTCTGAGATCAGAAGTCCGCTGCCATGGAAATGCTGAGCCATACTTCCGAGCACTCCGGCATAGCCGGTTGCCACGCAATGATATAAATCTGCTTTTGGCACATCTGTTTTCATCACAAAACATAATGGTAGATAAATCGAACGCATTGTCCAGAGAAAATCTGAAAAAATACTGTTCGCATATTTTCTATCATAACACTCCCTTACAATATAGAAAAAATCGTCACCCATTAAAAAATCATTGATTGAGAAAAATGGTTTCCGAAACAGTTCAAATAATACATTCCAATCTGCTTTACGATTCATAACCAGATTCCTCATCTCATTGTATTCCTCTTTTGAAAGATGATACTGAGATTTTCTTTTCTTATCTATCCAATCCTGATCTTCAAGATACACTTCATAAACTTCCGTCAGATTCTCCGGCAGTTCATACTGAAACTGTCCACGTAAAGATCGATTTGCTACAATCGCAAGAACAATAAATTCAATATTGGGAAAAGACCGGATCATACTGTTGATCCAGCCTGAGACTCCACCCATTACATATGGATAGCATCCCTCTGCTACAATACATACTCTCATCTTCTTATTCATCATAATAATGCAGCTCTTTTCCTTTTAGTTCTATCAGTACAGTAGTATCCTGTACTTTAATCAGATAAGCATCCTCTTCCAGCTTTTTACTTTCTCCTCCTTCAACCTTATCTACATCCTCCCCATGAGTCCGAAGAATAAACCAGGACCCCTTCTCTGTCGTCTGAAGAAGAATTTTCTGATCTTTTCTTTCATAAGAATAATCCAGTTTCAGGAAAGTTCGCACTCTATCGTTACTCTCTGATAATGTTGTACTGGTAAACTTCGAAAAGTCTTTCCAGTAAGTAAGAAGATTGCTTGCAAATTTTTCCTGCATTTTCTCCCATCCATCAGAATCTTCTTCCTCCGGCCAGAAGATATCTTGCAAATTCAAAAACACATTGGTATATCCTAATGCACTTTGAATACTTCTCATACGGAAATCATCTCTGTAACTGTAGTCCATTCCATCGCTTATTGCCTCTTGAAGAGTTGTAGAATCATCACAGTAAGAAACGATCGGATATTTTTCTGTATATTCACACATAAATGTGTTTATGTCTTTTAGAAGCGATTGATTCATTACTTCAAGAGCTTCTGCAAGTTTATCGGTCTGTACATACGCTGCACCGTATCTGTAACCACTTCCCACGGCTTCAAAAAATTCCTGATCGGCGTTTAATTTTTGCATGAGTGAATCTGCTTTTTTATATTGGAGTGAAATTCCCGCCTCTGCCCCCTGCTCTTTGAACTGTTTCAAATAAAAGATCAAGTCCTTACTATCTGGTTCTGTCTGATCTGTATAATCTGCCTGTGGCTGGATAAAACAAGTCATTTTTCGATTGCTCTGTTCAGAAATTGAAATTAATGACGGCCAGATTATATCCCTGCAGATTCCTGAAACAGAACGGCTGTATTTTTTCTGAAGTTCAACTCTATTCTCATCAGAAAATCCTGGAAAGTCCACTATTGACAGATTCTGTGCATTAACTACCGGATAAATCGTATACTGATTCGATTCTGCTATCATTCCGTCAAGAATGCCGATTGCAGTACTATCTTTTAAAAAGTTACCGCAAACTGCAAATACACTTCCCCCATCAATACCGTTTCTCCAGATTAATGTTGGAAGGTCTTCGTTTTCTATTTCCTTCCCAACCCCTGCATTCTTTTTCAAACCAACCATATATGTCTTTGTCCCGCTTCCTACCTTATACCACGGAACATTCAATTCAAAATCCTGACGCTTTTTTTCTTCTTCCTTCTGTGATGTCTCATAAATATTCTCTCCACCAAGTAGAAGTCCTTCAAAAATCTTCACTCCTGTGATCTCTGTCCGTTTTTCAGAAATCTCTTTGATACCAAGAAATTCTTTCAATTCCTGATCTTCTGCAATTCTGTCAGCATCTTCCAGACATCCAAAGATCACTGTTGTGCCAAGACTCTGAAGTTCTTTGATCCGTTCCAGATTTTCTCCCTCTGCATAAGATTCTGATTCAAGAATCAATACCTCAGGATGTTCTTTTGCTTCTTCTGTAACATACTCTGTAATTGATGATAAGCAGACTACATTTCTCTTTGTATAAGAACACCATCTGCTCACAGCTGTTTCCATCAGACCACCCTTTTCACCAAGAAAAAGAACATAATCCTCCTCCGATGCTGTCAGACTGGTAATATCTGCCTGTACCTGTTTCCATTCAGAATCCTGATCTGCCTTCTTTGCAGTCAAATATGTATTTTCATCATATACATTTTCTCCATCTCTCATCACCATGGAAAACTGAAACAGAAAAAATAATACGATCATCATAATCGTTATACTGAAAAAATTTCTCCTAGATACCATGTACTATTTCTCCATATCTAAAACCTGATTATATCCATAATTAATTGCAAAATTATATAAATGATACATATTCTGCTCTATCTTATAACAGACAAATTGATCCGTTTCATAATAAACCTGCATTTCGTTTGGATACCGTGCTTTGAACGCCTGTGCCCAATAATACATCCTGGACATCAGTATCCAACGGTTTTTTCCCTGATACGGTTGCAACCCCGCTCCATTTGTAAGAGGCTGTGCTGCTCCTTTTTCAGAAACAGACTGACCACTTCCGCTATATGCTATTGCATAATCCACCGGAACTTTTTCAATAAAAATATAGACATTCTTCGTTGGAACTTTTATTTCTGTGTCCTGATGCAGATTTTCCATTTTTCGCAAAAAAGATATGGATTCATAATGCCATCCGTGATCCAGTCCCATCTGGGTCTCATCATTTGCCGAGACAATCGTCCATGTACTGTCTTCATTTTCATAAATAATATTATCCAGACAAGTGATAGCCTCATTTGTCACATACTGCGATGCAAAATCAGATATCTTAACCATATGATTCTGGAAACCTGCTATTAATACCGCTCCCGTCACTCCAAGCGATACAATATTCCTTACAACCTGCAGAACAGGTGAAAGAAAGATTAGATAAATCACTCCATCACACAAAAACGTAGTTGCTATTGGAAAAAGATATGCAAAATAAATACTGCACCGCGCTGAGTCCATTAATGGTGGTAATCCAATTCGACCTGCACATAACAGAATCGTTAGAATAAACATACACAATCCTGTTGAGATTAACATTGCTCCATAATTCACCTGCCGGAAAATACAAAACAAAATTCCCAGGGGAATAAGCAATGCAAAAATTGCCAACGGAATATATCCATACATTATATCTTCAAAATTAAGAACAGTTTCAATAATCTGCTCAGCCATCATCTTGAGCACATTTTGAACTTTATTCTTTAGTTTTTGGATCCGGTTCTGTACTGTTATATCCGCCTGTTCTTCTGTTTGCAGCTGTTGCTCTGTTGACTCTTGCTTTTCCTCCGGCTTTGATTGTTGTTCATCCACACTTTCGGATGCGTTTTCCGTAATTTCATTATGATCTGTTCCTTCTTTGTTCGCTGATTCAGAATTCGATACGGATGAGTTATTTACCGTCGTAGAATTATTATTCTTTCCGGATGTTCCATTGATCACACTCATTCCCCATCCAATAGACCCCTGCAGCGGTGTTCCACCGATAAATGCGATCCCCATTGGAAGTATTGCAAGAAAAATACTGATAATACCTGTCACTATAATTCTTGTAAAATAAGGTTTTTGAAAGAATCGGAAACAATACCCTCCCGCTATTCCGATACAGCAGAGTCCTGCGATCATCGTGCCATAAAAGTGGATTGCAAGTGTTAAAGAAAATGCCATCGCAAACATTCCCAGCACAAGATAAGTTTCCTTTTCTTTCAGTTGCTCTTTTTTTCTCTGAAAAAAACAAAATAAAAAGTAAATCGCTGGAAGTACAAAAATCATTCCATATTCTTGCGGTAATGTTGAAAAATACCGAGAATATGTATTGGTTCTCCATATATTGGCTCCTGCATAAACAATTGTCCCCAGATATGGCAGGTACTTTGACTTACAACAAAGTTTTAGAACTGCCAATAGCACAAGATGTGCGAAAATCACCTGTGCAAAGAAAAACTGACACAAAATCACATAAGTATCTACACGAAACACAGTATGCAGATAATATATAACGCAATGATATCCAAATGGATAGATACCACTACAAAACAGATTTTTTCTGCTCATCTGATTGATCCACATCAGATGTACCGGAATATCTGATGCACGATATCCATATGTCAGTAGAAGCTGTCGTCCATACACCCAGAATATCACTGACATTAAGAGCGCAAAGAAAAAACTCTGTATTGGCTTTTTGATAATATATTTATATACGGTTCTATACAATCTCTTTATTGTATTCCACAAAACCATACGCAAATCATAACATATTGTTCTGATTCCCAAAGTTCCCTGAAGCCATTTTCGTATATAATTTCCTGCTTCTGCACATCTATTCTTCAGGTTTATTTTTTCTATCTTACTCCAGATTAAAACACTTAGTATTGTCGTCAAAAGAACTAATGTCAGCCAGTTCGAAATATGAAGAAGCTGCAGGAAAAACACAATATTTATAATATAAAAATTACCAAATATATAGCAAAGCAAAAACTGTTCTGCTACTCTTCTTCCTCGTAAAAATCTCCGAAACATTACCCATGGAAGAAGAAGCATGATACACATATATGCGATTGATATTCCGGTAAATTGTAGTAATGTATGTGTGGTCATTAACATGTCTTTTTATCCTCATACTATAATGTGAGTGTCAAAAATAAATTTCCCCACTCACATAAAAGTTCGTATCAGCTGTAATGTCTCATGGTCAATTGTAATATCAGACTGTTTCAGTTCCTGCATTACACGCTGAAACTCTTTTTTATTCTCGCTTGAAAAATACAATTTCAACTGACAGGTATAACTTGCAAGACTGTTCGGATAATGCTGCACCGCACGCTCACACCAGATTTTACAACGATCATATTCTTTCACTTCCAGAAGACGCAGACTGAGCATTTCATATACTTCACTACTGATCTGCTCCCGTCCATTTTCATATAAACGTTGTCCTATCTTATCCATCTGATCGACCATCGCATGCTGCTCCAGATTTGTAAGTATCCTTTGCTCCAAAATTGGATTCATATACTCAATCAGCTCTAGACATTTTTCTGCCTGTCTCTCCGTTTCTTCGCATATATCAGCATAACGCTTCTGGACTGTCACACGAAATTCATTCAGCACGTCCTGCAAAACTGAAGCGGCATAGTGCGCAGTCTCTGTATCTTCACTGTCTAATGCTTTTGAAATAGAATGCAGCAAATTTTTATAATCCCCGCGAATCACATTCATTATCAGCATTCTTAGATTTTTCTTATCTGTAATCGCAAGAGCTTCTTCAATTGAAACCATATTTCGTTCCATCTCTTCATCTGGATGACGGAACGTTTCAACTTTTTCCTTATTAAAAATAACATCTTCCAGATCCATTGCCTGAGACATAAATACCTTATATAAAAGATAAGCAAAGAAGAAAAAGGAAGGACCAACAACTGGACAAATAAACATGACAAATGCCTTCATCCAAATACTTCGATTTTTCTCCTTTTGCATAATCGTATTCCACAACAGATAAATAATCACAATAAGAAGATTTATTAAAAGAATCAATAAAAACAAAATCATTCTTCTTTCCATACTTCTGTCATCCTCTCGATTGTTGTCTCATAACCATTCTCAGCAAATCGTTTCTGAACATATACCGCATCTTCTGCAGATGTATTCGCCAATAATACATATAATTTTTTATTTGAAAGAACACCAAAATAATCTGTACTTCTAAGAAATTTTTCTGTTTCGTTTGCCGTCGTTTTTATCTTATTTGGAGTATGAATACGAAGAAGTGTATATTCCACAAGATTTCTGTTTGCTGCATGCGAATAGGATTTCACAAGTGTCCGGAAAGCATCTGGTTCAAGGATTCTTGATTTTTTCAAATATCGCTTCTCTTCCAGCGCACTTATATATCTTCTTGCACGAAGTACTGCATTCTGGATCAGATAACTGACAACCACAAGATAATTTGCCTGTCCAAGAGTCATGCGTTCCCATCCAAGCCCCCACAGAAAGATCAGCATCTTCATTTGTCCGCCTTCAAAAATAGCATTCGCCATCAGCGGATATCTCTCATCCATAGATTTATTGATATACACTTTCTGTTCCTTTAACTCGTTATAAACTGCTTCCATTTCTTTGTAACGAATGGAGTTTCCAAGACTTCTTGATTTGACCGAACTGGCAGAAAACATTCTTGCATAATCCTCATTCACAATGTTATAAATTGCCACATCTTCTGTATGCATCAGTTCCTTCATCATCTCCACTGCATCAAACAAAACCTCTTCCGGTTCCTGTTGGTCCAGTTTTGATGTGATACTGTATATTTTACCGATACTATCTTCATGTTCGATCAGCTGATGCTCCATTATTTCTTTTACGCGGACATTGCTTTCATTGATTTCCTTGATATCCACAATCTGTCTCGACAGATGTTCTTCCATTTCTTTGCTTTCCATGCGCATTAAGCGAATCTGGTCTCTCATATATCCCACAACCAGCCCTAATATAAACAGCTGTGCAATCCATACATAAGTGTTGTAATCTAGTACGACTTCAAACCCACTTCTTGTATACATCTGCCGGAACAGGTATCCTGCAACTGCAAGGATAGCTGAAAATGTTGCCTGCTGCTGTCCATATACGATTGCAAACAAGAGTACATACAGCAAATATGGATCCAGATTTGCAAAATACTGACTTCCAACTGTTCTGTTATTCATCATAAAGAACGGAATAAAACAAATCAGGTTTTCCAGAAAAGGAATCATTGAACGGATCAGCCATGCCCACTGATTTAAAATTCTCTTCCACCATGGCAATTTTCCCTCATCAAGATCTACAAAAAGTGCCTTGTGTTTTTGCATATAGGAAACCATCTTTCGAATTGCCGGTTCCAATTCACAGATTGCTGATTTTCTGTATTCTTCTTTAAATCTCTCTGCCGAAAGAACACATCTCTCCTGTATTCCTTCTGTCACTATCACATTTATTGGTTCCGTAAAACTTTCTTGAATCATCCCGGCAAGTTCTACTTCACTGACTATTGTTTCTGAAGACAAATGATAAATCTCATGTTTCTGTGGTTCTTTCGCTATGCAATAAATAAATTCTACAGCATCCCTCTCATTTAAAAGTGAAAACTTATGGTTCTCCTGTGCTGTAATGCATCCCGTCTTTAGTGCCTCTAAACACATCAAAGCACAAATATGATTCACATCTTCTGGTCTTTTCGGTTGATTATAGAGATGGTCTAAGCGAAGCACTATAAGGTCAAGCCCCCAGTTTTTTTGAAAATTCTGACAGATACTTTCCGCCTGAATCATCATTGAGGCTCGCACTCCTTTTCCGGATAGCGGAGATTCCTCTTGTAGTTTTTCTTCATAATCACCATAATAGACCTCATCAGATGAAAGGAATATAACCTTTCCTTTCTTTTCCTGCGTACAGGCCATTAAGATATTCACAAGGTGCGAAGATACTTTTACAGCCTCACGTTCTTCTTTCCAACGGTAATTTGAATCAAACGCACCCATACAGATCGTCACATCCGGATTTACGCTATCTATAATATCTGAAAGTTTTTCACTGTCATATGTGAAATTATATGTTTCAAATACCTTTTCGTATTTCTTTTTCTGGTATCTTTCCCCGGTCAAAAGATAAACACGATGACCTTCTTTTCTGAATTTCACTATTAAATTGTTGATTAGGCTGCACGAGCCTCCGATCAACAGTATATTCATATTTCTTAATCCTTTTCTTTTATTTCAATAGTCCCATTAATTCTTCAAAACAGACACCATCCGTCAACGGAATTTCCATTTCAATTGACTTTTGTATGCACTTCTTTATAAATGCGGATGCCTTTCGGACAGATTTTGTAAATTCCACTCCATTAACTGCATCTGCTGCAATGATTGCAGAGAAAATATCTCCCGTACCACATCTGGAATATCCTACTTTATGTGTGCGGATCATCTCGTATCCTTTGCCTTTTTCATAGCACAAGTTGGATACATACGTTTTCTGTGGAATTCCTGTAATCACAACTTTTTCTGGTCCGGTCTGCACAATCTGTTCTGCCATCTTTGCCAGCTCTCTCGTTGTCCACCGTTCCTTATACGGTGTTCCTGTCAGGATACATGCCTCTGTCACATTTGGAACAACTACATCCGCATAGCGGACTAATTGAATCATCTGTCTGCACATTTCTTCCGTATAAGTCGAATATGCCTCCCCATTGTCCCCCATCACCGGATCGATCACAGCCACTGTATTCTCGTCTCTAAAATACTGGATAAACTCACTGACAATCCGAATCTGTTCTGCTGATCCCAAAAAACCAGTACAAATTCCTTCGAACTTCAGATCCAGCTTCTTCCATTGTTCAATATATGCTTCCATATTTGATGTATAATCTGTAAAATAATAATCTTTATATGCGGTATGATTTGAAAAAATCGAGGTAGGCACTACACAACACTGCACTTTCAGCATTGAAATAATCGGCATCTGTACCGCAATTGAGCATCTGCCAAAGCCTGTAAAGTCATTGATCAGCGCAATTTTTTTCTGTTGATTATGATTCTGCATCATTCTATTCCCTCGTTTCTTCTATATAAATAGACATACTAATTTAATTTAATTACAATATGTCATAGATGTCAATATTTCTTTTTACTATTCTCTTTCACCTTCTGTGTAACTGCCTTTTCTACTATAATAATTTCTTATTAAATAATATCTGATTTGTTTATGATACCTCAAAAACATTCTGTTTTTTTTACTTTCCACCCAACGTATTTCACAATCACTCTCTTTATTTTTCCGTTGTTTTTATACAAAAAACACAATTTTCCACATTTTTCCTTCTTCAATGATTTTTCACACCTCTCTTCCCACGTTTTCAGCCCGCTTGACAGTTTCCTCTAAAAAGTGTACGGTTACGTTGTAAATTCTAAGAAAATTCTATGAGGTGAAAAAATGCAGGAATTAAAACCAATCAAAGAAGGTAAAGTTCGTGAAATTTATGATAATGGAGACAGCTTAATCATGGTTGCTACAGACCGCATCAGCTGCTTTGACGTGATTCTCAACAATGAAGTTACAAAGAAAGGAACTGTCCTGACTCAGATGTCCAAATTCTGGTTTGATCTGACAGAAGACATTCTTCCTAACCACATGCTCTCTGTTGATGTAAAAGATATGCCGGAGTTCTTCCAGCAGGAGAAATATGATGGAAAATCTATGATGTGTAAGAAACTCGAAATGCTTCCGATCGAATGTATCGTTCGTGGTTATATCACTGGAAGTGGCTGGGAAAGCTATAAAGAAAACGGAACTGTTTGTGGAATCACACTTCCGGAAGGATTAAAGGAATCTGACAAACTTCCTGAACCAATCTATACACCTTCCACAAAGGCTGAAATCGGAGATCACGATGAGAACATTTCATTCGAGCAGAGCGTTGATCACCTTGAAAAATATTACCCTGGAAGAGGACGTGAACTCGCTGAGAAACTTCGCGACAACACAATTGCTCTCTATAAGAAATGTGCCGAATATGCTCTGAGCAAAGGTATCATTATTGCAGATACAAAATTTGAGTTCGGACTTGATGAAAATGGAAATATGGTAATTGGAGATGAGATGCTCACTCCTGACAGTTCCCGTTTTTGGCCTGCTGACGGTTATGAAGCCGGACATGGACAGCCATCTTTTGACAAACAGTTTGCCCGTGACTGGCTGAAAGCAAATCCGGACAACGACTGGACACTTCCACAAGAAATTGTAGATAAGACGATTGAGAAATACCTTCAGGCATATAAGATGCTGACAGGAAAAGATCTGGATAAATAAGATTTCATAAAACAAACAGGGACGAAATGAACTGCTTAACAAGCTTTTCATTTCGTCCTTTTTTACTACATTTCTGTAAAAAGAAAACGAGGATCAACTCCTCGCTTTCTTTCTGGTTTTTAGTTTGTTGTTTTCACCCTACCTGTGTGATCTTTTGTGATTGCTTTGATTGCAAGCAGAACTCCAATCTGCAGAGCAATTCCGATCACGAGACAGATGACTGCATTCTGCAAGATACCTGCGATCACATATGTAATACAGGAAACTGCTGCTACAGTCATTGCATATGGAAGCTGCGTGGATACATGATTTACATGATTACACTGCGCTCCTGCGGATGCCATGATTGTTGTATCTGAAATAGGTGAACAATGATCTCCGCAAACTGCTCCGGCCATACAAGCTGAGATTGAGATGATCATCATTGTCTCGTTCGTACCCTGGAATACTGCAACTACGATTGGAATCAGAATTCCGAATGTTCCCCAGGAAGTACCTGTTGCAAATGCAAGGAAACATCCTACAAGGAAGATGATTGCTGGGAGAAGGTTCATCAATCCGCCTGCTGCTGAATTCATTACAGAAGCTACGAACGGAGCTGCTCCGAGACTGTCTGTCATTGCTTTCAGAGTCCATGCGAATGTAAGAATCAGGATAGCCGGAACCATTGCCTTAAATCCTTCCGGAATACAAGCCATAGAATCCGAAAAACGAAGAACTTTTCTTACTGCATAAAAAACAATTGTAATTACCATTGCAAAGAAACTTCCAAGCATCAGTCCAACCGATGCATCACTTCCGGAGAAAGCCTCTACAAAGCCTGTTCCTGAGAAGAACCCACCAGAATAAATCATACCAATGACACAGCATACAATAAGTGACAGAATCGGGAATACAAGATCGATTACTTTTCCTTTATTGTAAATCGCATTTTCGGATGTATTTTCAAATGGTCTGTCTCCTGTTGTAAAAAGATCCCCTTCAATCGCATTTTTCTCATGCGCCTTCATCGGACCATAATCTTCTTTTGCAAGAACCAGTGTTACCATCATTATAATTGTAAGAATTGCATAATAGTTATATGGGATTGCACGAATAAAAATTGAAAATCCATCCTCCCCTTTAACAAATCCTGTTACTGCTGCTGCCCAGGAAGAAATCGGTGCAATAATGCAGATTGGCGCTGCCGTAGCATCGATCAGATATGCAAGTTTCGCACGGGATACATTGTGGCTGTCTGTTACAGGACGCATAACGCTCCCAACTGTAAGGCAGTTAAAATAATCATCAATAAAAATCAGCACTCCAAGTACGATTGTTGCAAGCTGTGCACCCGCTCTTGTCTTGATATGCTCTTTCGCCCAGCGTCCGAATGCTGCGGAACCACCGGCTTTATTCATCATACATACCATAACACCAAGAATTACCAGAAATACTAGAATACCCATATTGTAAGAATCTGTAAGTACTCCCACTACTCCATCCTGAAATACATGTAAAATTGTAGCTTCCGGTTTAAATCCTGACCAAAATACACCTCCGATTAAAATTCCAACGAATAAGGAGCTATAAACTTCCTTTGTAATAAGTGCCAGTACGATTGCAACGACCGGCGGCACCAGAGACCAGATTGTTGCATAGAGCTGAGGTACATACTCGGCAGATGTATCTGCGGCAAATACTGTTGTTGAACTACAGCACAGAATGAGCAGAGACATCAGAAACACATACCCCATTTTTCTTTTGTTTCTCATTTCCTTTTTTCCTTTCCTGTAAACTTATGTTTGTTAAGTTTGTGTGTAAGCATAGTGGGTTTTGCCTGGGATTCTCTAAACGCAAAAAATGCCATAGGCACTCTCTGCTGGTGAGTCACCCATGGCATAATAATTCTAGCGTCATCGATAGCTCTCCACACCAGTGACAGTCCGGCGTATCTTCTACGTCCGGCCCAGGAATCATATCTGGGAATATCATTCCTTCGGCGGCTTCTCCTTTCTCTCACTGACAGTCTTCCCAAGACTCTCGTCAGCGGGTACTCATATCGCCGCGCCTCTATCAAACGTTACTATATTATCACATTCTATTTAAAAAAGCTAGACTTATTTTATAATAGTTTTCATTTTTATATTTCTACATTTTTATTAAACTTCTATTAAATAAAGTAATAGCTGTCAATACTCTCATATCAACAGCTATCACTTGCGTTTCCTCCTGTACTTTCTAAACAATTATTGGAAACTCCTATTCCTTAACTTTATCTTACCATATCGTTATCATTAAAGATACTTAAAGTTATATATTTCCCATAAACAAAATAGCTGCTTCCCCACTCAGAGAAACAGCTACTATAATCACTGAAAGATGATTCATCTAAAATCTGATTTTTTAGTTGTTAGAATAGAATGAACCCATATAACGGATATATTCATCATCTGTTTTATTTGCCTGCCAATTATGAACATTTGCTTTATTGTGCTCACCTGCAATAACAGAAAGAGATTTGCCAAGATTGTCAAATGCTTCCTCTACACAAGCTTCCGGTGTCATAGCTGTCTTCATAACAGCTTCTCCTGCTGGACCGCCTGGAAGATTGCTTAACAAACTTGGTGTAATTGTTGTTCCTAACGTAATAACCTCAACGTCTACATTTGTACTCTCACACTCTGCTGCCACAGCTTCTGTCATTTTCCGATTCACAACTAAAATATACTATAGCACACCTTAAGGAAAATAACAATGTGATTTTGATATATTTTTAACAAGCTATACCGATCTGTTCGCTTACCTTATAACTTCTTTTACAGAGTGATGTATTCTATTCATTATTACTTGAAAAGATATCCGCCACCTCACTGATTATAATAAATGTTGTGAAGTTCAATCAACTTTCAGCATCCGATACCCAACGCCAATGTGTGTTTGGATATATTGTGGAGAGTTTGGTTCTTTCTCGATTTTTTTACGAAGTGTTGCCATAAACACACGAAGGGAAGCAATATCATTATTCCAACTACTTCCCCAAATGCTTTGCGTAAGGAAAGTATGGGTCAGAACTTTTCCTATATTTCTTGTCAACAGGCAAAGCAACTTATATTCGATAGGTGTTAAATGCAACTCTTCTTCATTCAAATAAGCACAACCTGCAGCATAATCTACACGAAGTTTTCCGTTTACAAAAACAACCGCTTCGGCAGGGGATACTTTTTGCATCATTGATAACCTTCTTTGCGTGACTCGTAGTCTGGCAAGCAGTTCCTCAACAGAAAATGGCTTTGTTAAATAATCATCTGCGCCAGCATCCAACGCATCAATTTTATCGGTATCTTCACTGCGAGCACTGATTACGATAATTGGCATATTTGACCAAGTACGGATTTTTTTAATAATCTCAACACCGTCTATATCAGGAAGTCCTAAATCAAGTAAAACAATGTCAGGATTGTGTGAAGATGTTTCTAAAATTGCCGATTGACCATCGGGTGCCGTCAGATATCGGTATTCGTGCGTTTTTAAGGTTGTTGTAATTAAATTTCTGACAGATGTGTCATCTTCTACAACTAATATTAGTGACTTATTCATATACTTTGACCTCCCCTGCCGGTAATGTAAATGTAAATACTGTTCCGTGCGGCAGATTATCTGAAACAGTAAGTTCTCCGCCGTGGGCGTTAATAATGGACTTGCACAAAGATAATCCGAGTCCTAAACTTCGGCGGCTGTCTGCAATTTGATTTGCACCGCTATAGAACATGTCGAATATCCGTGGCTTTATTTCGTCAGCAATTCCGTTTCCGTCATCCGATATAGATACGATTGCTTGTTTTCCCTGCTTTTCTGTCCGAATAACAATATGAGAGTTTTTAGGTGTATATTTGATAGCATTATCAACAATATTGATGATTACCTGAACAATAAGCTTTGCATCCATTTTTGCAAGAAGAAATTCTTCTTTGCTTTCAACGGAAATATGATGTTCTTCACTCTTTCGGTTAATATGATGTAACGCTTCTGTGATCACGTCATCCATCAAATCTTCCGTTATACGGAGATTCAACCGTCCTTCTTCAATCCGGGTTACAGCCAGCAAGTTTTCTACAAGATTAATCAGCCACATGGAATCATCATAAATATCCATGTACAGCTGCTTTTTTGTATCATTATCAAAGAAATCACCGTTGGACAAAAGATTGCTGGCATTACCGGAAATGGATGTCAGCGGTGTCCTCAAATCATGTGAAATAGCACGCAGCAGGTTCGCTCGCAACTGTTCATTTTTTGCAAGAATGGCCGCCTCCTGTTTCTCACGGGCATTTTTCTCATTTTCCAAAGCCAAGGCACATTCTCCGAGAATGGATAGTAGAATACTGTTTTCAAATGGATCAAGAGGTATTTCCCCCATCACGATTCCAATAACTCCATATACCATACTGCTGCTGCGAACAGCAAGGTACAGGCATTTTGCATTGGAAAGCGTTCCTGTTGTAGCTCCGGCACGTTTATTGTTTTTCAATACCCAGCCGGCAACGGCCTTTTCATTTTCGGAAATACACGATTCCAAATTTTCTTCAGTTACAGAAAAAATATGCGGCGTATCCAACACTTCTCCATCAGCTAAATAAAAAACGATATCTTTTCTCAAGAGTTTAATGAGCTGATTTGAAGTTGCAGATACAATTTCATTTTTATCTTTTGCCTGTTGCAATAGCTGGTTTGTATCAAATAACACTTTGGTACGGTAAGCAGATTGTGCCGCCTGTTTTGCTTGGTTTTTAATCCGTATAGCAAGAGAACCGGTTAAAAATGCCGCCAAAAACATGATAATAAAGGTAACAGGATAACCCTGATCATACGCCTGCAAGGTAAATTGGGGTTCCGTAAACAGGAAATTAAAAATCAAAACACTTACAATCGAGGAAATTAGGCTGTATACCTGATGTTTCGTGATGACAGCGGTGACAAGAACGCCTAAAACAAAAACAGTAATAATATTTGCTTCGCCAAATCCAAGATTATGGAAAATCATTCCGACTAAACTGGATAAAATCAGAATCGCAGTAGATTTTAATGTATCAGTGGCAGAGAAGACGATATGGTTCTTTTTCCTGCCCTCTCTTAACTGATACGCTGCAGCATTAGAAACCGTATCCGGAATAATATGCACATCCAGGTTAGGGGCATAATCAATCAGTTTTTCTGTCAGTGTCGGTTTGCTGAGCAAATGACGTTTTGTAGCAGAACTTCGCCCGATCACAATCTTTGACGCACCGGACAAACGGGCAAATTCCGCAATCTGAAACGGAATATCTTCTCCATAAACTGTTTCAATTTTTGCCCCAAGCTGCTCAGCAAGACAAATATTTGAACGAAGGCGTTTTATATTTTCCTCGCTCATCACTGAAAAATCCGGTGTTTCTACAAACAGAGCCGTAAACTTTCCTTTGAAAGCAGAAGCCATTCTTGCGGCGGTACGGATAATTTTTGCATTAGATGGAGAAGAAGATAGACAAACAAGAATATGTTCGTCTGTATGATAATCTCCATGATTTTTAATGCGGGCATTTTCTGTGAGGATATTCACCCTGTCCGCACATCGCCGCAGTGCAATCTCCCGAAGAGCTGTCAAATTTTCTATTGTGAAAAAATTTTCTACCACCTGTTTTGCCTGGGTCTGTCTGTATACATTTCCTGTATTCAAACGGTCGATCAAATCCTGTGGTTCAATATCCATTAATTTAACCTGATCTGCATTATCAAACAGAGAATCCGGAATGCGTTCCTGTACAACAATCTCCGTAATGGATGAAACTGTATCACAAAGACTTTCAATATGCTGAACATTGACAGTCGTATAGACATCAATCCCTGCATTCAAAAGTTCCTTAATGTCCTGATACCGTTTTGCATGACGGCATCCTTCGGCATTCGTATGCGCAAGTTCATCCACAAGGATAAGCTGTGGTTTTCTTTTCAGTGCCATGTCAATGTCGAATTCGTTCAGTATCATACCATTATAGAGAACTTCTCTTGTAGGAAGAACTTCTAAGCCATTCAAAAGAGCTGCTGTTTTGGGGTGTGCGTGGGGTTCTATATAACCGGCTACCACGTCAATTCCCTGCTGTTTTGCCATATGAGCTGCTTCTAACATGGCGTAGGTTTTACCCACACCAGCTGCATATCCGAAGAAGATTTTCAAATGTCCTTTATTACGTTTTTCTTCATCAGCTTGGATTTCCTTTGATAACTGATCCGGATTGTGTCTGCTTTCACTCATACGGTCATCTCCTTGTACAAAAACAATAATACGTAAATTTCAGAAAAGCATTTTAGCACTGACATTAAAATCGCATAAAGATTATACCACCTTTTCTTCTTTTTTTCCATTCGGGCGTGTAGCCGAAAGCAGAAAACGCTCCGAAAAATCACGCAATTTTTCGACAAATAGACCCTTCATACAATTAATGTCATTTTGCCATATCACTCTCGCTGGTTTCTCAATCGTGTTGATGGGATGTACCGCAATGTCTATAGAGCCTGGAGTAATGACACTTTGCTTTATTTGAAAGGATAAGGAACAATACTCATCTTTCAAAATATCGTTGGAATTTTCTACGATAAAGCCAAAATCAAGTTTATTATTTTCCAGCCCATTTATTATTTCGCTTACAGAACCGTAGAACAGGTTCAGCTCATAGTTTGGGTATTCGCTTGAAAATTGTTCTAATAGATCTGCAATAGAATCTATAATTGCAGGTGTTTCAAATCCAATCCTGAGCTTAAAATCTGAAATAAGTTTTTGGGATTGATTTTCCTTGAGAAATTTATCCAGCTTTTCCATAAGAAAATAACCATAAATAAATGCTACCAATACCACTATAAGTAAAACAAAGTCTTTCATATCACCAACTTCTTTCAAAAATTAAATATGAAAACATTTTTGAATATGTTTCGTCTCCCCAAGAACAAGCATGGTACTGCCCTTTAACAACTGCGTATCGGAACTTATTTTCAAATTCATAATATCATTTGTTTTCAGCGCCATAATATTGATGTTATATTTTTTTCGTATATCCAACTGACCGATTGTTTTTCCTATCCATTCTCCCGGTATAGATATTTCAAAGATTGCATGTTCTTCATCTAGTTCTATGTAATCGAAAATATGATCAGCACTATAACGGATCGCAACCCAATCAGCAAGCTGCCTTTCGGGATAAACAATTTCATCTGCGCCGTTTCGTAAAAGAAATTTTGCATGAACATCACGAGCGGCACGAGACACCACCATTCTTGCACCGAGTTCCTTCAAAAGGCACGTTACTTCCAATGAACTCTGAAAGTTATCTCCGATAGCCACAATACAAACATCAAAATTTCCAACACCAAGCGAACTTAAAAAATCCTCATTAGTCGCATCCCCAATCTGAGCGTTAGTTACAAAGGGAAGTACAGCATCAACTCGAGTATCTTCTTTATCTACCGCCATCACATGATGATGCAATTCATCTAATTTTATAGCAATGTGCCGTCCGAATCTTCCCAGACCGATAAGTAATATTGATTTCATTTTTTATTCTCCTTAACCTACTGTAATTTTTTCCTGAGGATATTTTGAACCGTTAGACTTTTTTTCAGAAATGGTAGCAAAAATCAAGGTCAATCCTCCCACTCTGCCAAAAAACATCAGGCAAATCAAGATTATATGGGAAACAAGCCCCAGGTCAGGAGTTATTCCCAACGATAACCCTACCGTCCCGATTGCCGACGCCGTCTCAAACAAAGCGGTCATAAGTGGAATATCTTCTGTTCTGCAAATTACCATTCCTCCGACAAGGAATAAAACGATATACATCAAAAAAATCGTAGCTGCATTTCTGATAGTGCCATCCGGAATTTGTCTGCCGAAAAAATGGGTGTGTTCCTTTTTTCTAAATACAGATAATGCCGATGAAACGAGAACTGCAAGAGTTGTCGTTTTCATACCACCTGCAGTGGAACCGGGCGAGCCACCGATGAGCATCAGCATAATGATAAGCATTTGCCCAACTTCACTGAGTAAAGTCAAATCTGCCGTATTGAATCCTGCTGTTCTCGGCGTAACGGATTGAAACAAAGAAACCCATACTCTTTCTGTAAGAGGCACATTTGAAAACTCAAAATAAAAAAAGTAAAGAGCCGGTAAGAATATCAATATTCCTGTTACCATAAAAATCACCTTGCTTTGCATCCGGTATTTTTTTAAATGCCATTTATGATTCTTTATATCCTCCCAGGTAAGGAATCCAATACCTCCTGCAATAATCAGCATCATAATTACAAGATTTACAATCGGCTGCACAGAATAAGAGGTCAACGAGGAAAAAGGGGTTCTTATACCGATTAGATCAAATCCTGCATTGCAAAAAGCAGAAATAGAATGGAACAGTGAATACCATATTCCTTTCCAAAACCCAAAGTCCCTGCAAAAAACAGGGGCTAAAAGAACTGCACCAATGATTTCGATAAGAATAGTAGTCCGAATAATAAATTGCGTTCTCCGCACAATACCACCCACCGTTGGAGCCGAAATTGCCTCTTGCATGGTACTTCGCTGCATCAACCCGATTTTGCGTCCGGAAACAACAGCAATCGCAATAGCAATCGTAATAATTCCCATACCTCCGATTTGAATCAGCAGTAAAATAACTCCTTGGCCAAATAAAGACCAGTAGGTTGCCGTATCATTAACAACCAGTCCCGTCACACAAACCGCAGAAGTTGCGGTAAACAAAGCATCCAAAAAGGAGGTACACTGACCGCTTTTTGTAGCAATCGGCAGCATCAAAAGCAGACTGCCTAAGAGAATCGCGGATAAAAACCCTAAACTAATCACTTGAAATGATGTTATATGTCGATGTCTTGATCTGTTTGTCTGTTGCATAACTATATCCCCATAGTCTTAATTTCTTTTTTATATTTTCTTTATTCTATCTTTATTTGTATTAAATGGGCGTAAGTAAGTTTGTTTTGAAATTAAGATTGTGTAAAGATGAGCAGAAGTCTGAAATCTTTTGCTCATCTTTTGAGAGGGGAGATATACTGGTCAAGTCCGCTGCCGGAACAGGTCACAAGTTCAACCGGAATGGCTGTTTCCTCCATATCGGGATTTGCCTTACGAAACATCTGCACCCGCTTGGCAACCAAATCTTCAAATTTCTCACTTGCAGGAGAAAGATTAGATGGAACTGCATACATCAGCATTTTACCGTTTTCATCTTTGTAAGTGGATGTGTAATATGTGAAATCCAAGAGTTATATCCACAGGTTGGTTTCTTTCTTGGACAACAGCTATCAGACTTTTTAACAAAACATCATCATTAAAATGTGCAAACTGTGATGCAAATTCATTCAGTGCGTTTCTTCCTGCTGTCTGTACAATTTTTTTCACTTTAATCACCTGTCCTTATTTTAACTTTGCTCCATCCTTAAAAGCATTTCCCACACGTTCTCCAAGTCTGTAATATCCGTGATGTACCGGATCATATGTAATTGGTGTAAACTTACTAAGATCAATTTCTCCGTCATCACCGAGATATTTCTCATCTGCACTTACATTTTTAATTTCCGCAAGATACTTGCTGCCATCAATGACTTTTACAAGTTCACACTCAAGAGTCAATGGAAGTTCATTGATGACTGGTGCATTTACAAATTCACCTTTCGTTGTAGTAAAGCCTGCTTTTTTCATCTTATCTGCTTCTTTATTTGCAGAAACAATTCCCACATAATCGCAGGCAACCAGATGTTCAAGATCTGCCACCCCTACTGTAAAAGCCTTATTTTTTATAATATTGTCTGTTGTCTTATGGACAGACAAATCTACAATAATCTCATTTGCACCTACAATTCCGCCCCATGCAGCGTTCATTGCATTTGCCTTTCCATTTTCATCATAGGTTCCCAGAATCATAACCGGCTGTGGATATAAAAATGGCTTTGCTCCAAAATTTTTTCTCATTGTTTTATCTCTCCTTATGGTTATTTGTTTATATCAGTATTTATCTGCCCAATCCATTCTGTAATCACCTCTTCTGAAGTTTCCAGATGATCTTTTCCTTTGGAATCAAACTGAATCTGCATTTCATGTGCAAAGGCAGCTCCTTTGCAATTTTCCTTCATATCTTTTATAACATGCCCCGGCCATCCACCATTTGTCATAAATGGAATCACTGTCTTTCCTGTAAAATCATTTGTTGTCAAAAATGTAAGCACTGCAGGTGCCATCGTATACCACCACGTTGGGGTTCCGATAGCAATCACATCATAATCAGCAAGATTTACAGATATCGGATTGATCTGAGGCATAAAGCCTGCCTCTACCTCTCTTTTTCCCTGTTCAACCACATCTTCATGAATGCCGCTGTATGGCTCTGCTGTTTCGATTCTCGCAATATCTGCACCTGTCCCATTAGTCAGCTGCTTTGCAATTCTTTTCGTGTTTCCATTTGACCAGGAATAATATACAACTAACATTTTCTTCATTATCTCTATTCTCCTTTACTTATTTTAGCCCCTGTAAACAAATAGATATAACCCACCATGACTACCGCTAAGAAAGCCACTATTACCCCGATGGTTATCTTTTTCCTTGTTTTCATTGCTCACCTCTTTTATTTCTTCTGTATTTTTGAACCTCCAAACACCTGCGACATCGGCATATGGGCAAGCATCTCATCAATAGATTTTACTTCATCCTGAGTCAGCTTTATATCTGCTGATTCCATATTTTCTTCCAGTCTATTTACTTTTCTTGTTCCCGGAATTGGTACGATATATGGTTTCTTTGCAAGCATCCATGCAAGAGAAATCTGTGCAGGCGTGGCATTTTTTTCTTCTGCAATCACTTTCATCCAGGACATAAATTCATTATTTTCCTGTAATCCTTCTTCTGTAAACTGTGGCATTGCGCTTCGATAATCTCCCGGCTTTTCAAATTCCCCATGGGAATGATATGCTGCTGTCAGTAATCCATTTGCAAGCGGCGAAAATGCAACAAATCCTATTTTCAATTCTTCAAGCACCGGGAATAATTTCTCATAATCCCTGTACATCATGGAATATCTGTTCTGAATCGCTGTAACCGGGCATACTTTATGTGCACGTCGAATAATCTCTTCACTGGCTTCTGATAACCCCCAGTGTGTGATTTTTCCCTGCTCCATTAACTCCTTCATAGCTCCTGCCGTCTCTTCAATCGGTACAGTCATGTCAATACGATGAATATAATATAAATCAAGATGGTCTGTGTTAAGTCTCATTAAAGATCCCTCAATCGATGCTTTAATCGTCTCCGGTCGTCCATCAGGAATCAAAGGTTTATTTACAGTTGTTGCAGTTTCATCAAAACGTATCCCACACTTTGATGCAAGGACAATTTTGTTTCTATATGGCCTTAACACTTCCCCAAGCAGTTTTTCATTGTGATGAGGGTCTTCTGTTGTTCCGTATATCTCTGCCGTATCAAAAAATATGCAGCCTTCATCGATCGCTTTTTCAATCAATTCTTCTGCTTCTTTCTGTGTTGAAACAATTCCATATGCATGACTCATTCCCATACATCCAAATCCGATTTCTGATACTTCTAAGTCTCTTCCTAAAATTCTTATCTCCATCTTTATCTTCCTTTTCTATATTTCAAACTTTACTGTAAGTATAAAAAAAAGAGACTCCGGACAGAAGTCTCTCTTTGTTAGGCAGTTTAAACCTAAAGGTTATGTCTTACTTATAAAAAACTCACTACGATTCCTCCAAATATTTTTATATTCTTTTATAATCCAAGACTGTCTATCCATGAACTGATATCTGATTCAGACGCTCCACCATGGAATCGTTCCCCTTCTTTCCAGTCACCTGTTCCTGTCATCTCTTCCAGAAGATTACCGCTGTCACCGATTCCCGAGGTCGCTGCTGTACAGAATGGGATGACTGTTTTTCCTGTAAAGTCATTCTCTTTTACAAAGTTATCTACGGGCCATGCTGCAATTCCCCACCAGATAGGATAGCCAATGTATACCGTATCATATGAATCCCAGTTATCAACTGTTGTAGACACCAGTTCCACATCTCTTAAGCTCTCATCATCATGTTCTCTTGACACCCGGCTGTCATCATCTGTCCAGTCAAGGTCATCATCTGTATATGGCTCCACAGGCTCTATTTCAAACAGATCTGCCTCTGTAATTTTTGCTATCTTTTCAGCAACATCTTTTGTATTTCCTGAAGCTGAATAATATACAACCAATGTTTTTCCATTTCCTGTTGATGTATTTTCTGTTGTATCTGTAGTGTTTTCGGAATTTGTATCCGCTTCTTCATTTCCAGACTGGTTTGTACTTGTAGAATGGCTGTCATTATTAGAAGCAGACTGGTTTGTATTGCTTGCTCCACATCCTGCCATCAAACCGATTGCCATGATGCATGTTAAGAGTACTGCTGCTATTTTCTTTGTTTTCATTCTAAGGTTACCTCCTGTCGTATAAAATGTTTGTCACGCTAATTTCTATCGGATGAAATTGGTAAATACAAAATCCGGTGCCTTTGGCATTTCAATTCCCATTTTTGTCGCAACATTTTTACAGTTAATGAAATATGCCATATTGTTTCCAAGGATCTGCATAACCTGCATTCCTTCGAGATCTTGTTTTACTTCATCCGGATTCGTCCCATGTACCATATTCCAATATCTCGATGTAATGATCGGCATCTGCATCAGACCAAAATATTTATTTACCTGGTCCCATGTGGCAGTTGTTCCGGCCCTTCTTGCTGAAATTACCACAGCGGCAGGTTTCAGGCGGAATCTGTCGCCGCCACCATTTAAATCGGCATAAAAGACTCTGTCCATAAAGGATGTGATTGCACCGCCTGCACCACCCCAGTGTACCGGAGTTCCAAATACGAATCCGTCATAATCCCCTGCTATTTCCAGAAATTCATTCACGATATCATCCAGGATGCATTTATTTTTTTCCTGACATTTTCTGCAGGCAATACATCCTGAAATCGGCTTATTTCCAATCCAGAAAATATCTGTACTTATACCATTTTCATTTAATGCACTGGATACTTCACAAAGAGCTGTATAAGTACAGCCATTTTTGTGTGGACTGCCATTGACAAGTAATACTTTCATTGATTTTTCCTCTTATGCTTACCAGTTCTTTTTTTCTTTTGAACTGTCATTATTCTTTTTTCTTTCCTCAACCATCTTCACGAACCATTCCACCATATTCGGATCCTGATGCGAGAAGAAGGAGCTTGTCTTCTTGTCCAGTTCTGCAATAGTCTTCATATCTTCATCAGAAAGTGTGAAATCAAAAACATTAAAATTTTCTTCCATTCTCTCAATGTGTGTTGATTTCGGAATAACCACTACCCCTCTCTGAATATGCCAGCGAAGCATAACCTGTGCCGGAGTCTTCTGATATTTTTCTGCAATCTCTGCGATGACAGGATTCTCAAAGGTGCCTCCTCTGCCCTCACCGAATGGTGCCCATGCTTCTAACCGGATATCATATTTGTCTGCCCATCCCTTCATCTCTTTCTGCTGATTGAAGATGTGGGTTTCCACCTGATTTACCATAGGTTTAATGCGGTTGAAGGATGCAAAATCAACCATTCTGTCTACATAAAAGTTGGAAATTCCGATTGCTCTGATTTTTCCCTCATCGTACAGATCTTCCAATGCATGGTAAGCACCGTAAGCATCTGAAAATGGCTGGTGAAGCAATACCAGATCCAGATAATCTGTCTTTAACTTTTTCATGGATTCAAGAACTGATTTCTTTGCTTCTTCATATCCATAATGTTCAACCCACACCTTTGTTGTAAGGAAGATTTCTTCTCTTGGAATGCCTGACTTTTGGATTGCATTCCCAACCTCTTCCTCATTAAAATAACTCTGTGCTGTATCAATCGCCCGGTATCCAACTTTTAAAGCATCAAGCACACATCTTTCACATTCCTCTTTTGTTACCTGATATACGCCATATCCCAGTATTGGCATTTTTACACCATTATTTAATGAAATATATTCCATTGTCGTATCCTCCTTGTTTTCTTTCATTCATCTTACATTCATACTATAATACTGATAGATTCCTTTGAGAAGTTTCGATAAGTTTTTCAGTCTTAACCTTTCGGTTTATTCTGGTTCTTACTGATTGAACAGCCATCCCACTGAGAGCTGCACATAAGTGCCGCTGTATATAATTCCGGCTGCTTTGCCAATACCAGTGACAAGGTTTCTCCTCCTCCGGAATAACCATTAATATATACTTTCGATGGATTAATAATATAATGCGTCAGAAAATACTGTGTCAGTTCAATTGTCTGATCTGCTGATGTCTGTCCCCAGTCATTTAACTGTGGAGCTACAATAATCATATCGGTAATATACTTCTGTGCTTCAAATCCAAAATCTTCTGTCCGGATATTTTCTCCCACGCCCTGAAAATATAATCCCTGATATCCGGGTAATGTTACATATAATGCATATTCCTTTGTCCCGTCATATGCATCCGGAATATATACATTGTAATGAATGTCCCCTTCATTTGGAGAATGAAGAACATTATCCAGGAGGAAGCCCCGGTATTCTTCGCTTCCCGGCGTAACATTTTCCAATTCATCTCCGGATGTATTTTTTTCTGTATTTTCTTTTTTCTCATCTGTCTTCTGCTGTACGGTCTGTACCTGGTTTATTGTTTGTTGATTCTTCTTTTCATCCCTGCCAGGTTTTGAAAAGTAGATATATACCATGATTACCATTGCTAAAATAACAACTCCAATAATTGTAAGTACTAATTTCCGCTTTTCCATAAACACACCACCTTCTTTCAGTATGAACCTTTTCGTTTTCTCTTACCTGTTTTCTTTAGAAACACTCCACTATAATATCCAATAAATGCTATCAATATCATTACTGCCAGATAATCCAGCAGAAAAGTAAAGATCCCTTTTTCATAATCATAAAATACAAAATGCATCCTCATAATCAGATAATCTCCTATCTGTCTCCTGTAAAATGGATATAAACCATAACCTGCAATTGTGGTTGCGACAGATCTTGCTGCCCATGTTCTGATGACGGATGGATGTTCCCATAATCGTCCTGCCATTGCTACCGCTATATTCCACTTATCATGGAACCCATTATAAGAATAAGCATGATGATAACCAGTACTGTCTGTATCACTCTGAACGCATTATATTTTCCTTTCCTTACAGAGGTCACCCATTTATGATTCAGTATGTAATGTGAAATAAAAAGCACAAGCATCGCCATACCAATCCACTCTCATATTGTCTTCCCAGAAAGATATTGCACGATCAATCCATCCTTCTGCTACAGTCCCCTCTCCCAATCCAAATCCATGAGAAAGGCCTTTAAATACTTCTATTTTTGTATTTAGGCCATTTTGTTGTATCTGGGAAATATAATTTTCCATACTTCTGTATGATGCAATTCCGTCACTTGTTCCGACACAGGCATAGGTTGGCGGCTCCATTCCTGTCACCTGGGAAAGTCCTGTATACTGCATAATCACCGCAGCCGGTGCAGGATATTCTTTTTCTCCAAAGTAAGCTGTTCCATAAGAACCAAGC